>PDWI01001842.1_pt1 | contig 46082 bp, 68 predicted proteins | sample 1430891 | NCBI WGS metagenome assembly PDWI01 (sample SAMN01162508, study PRJNA174530) | Oral metagenome, whole genome shotgun sequencing project. | biome: Marine environment; feature: Marine mammal; material: Swab sample of the gingival sulcus; isolation source: swab sample of gingival sulcus...
TTGCGGCTGATAATAAAAGCATTTTTCAAACACCGGTGTTCGCACATTATATTTATCGCCAAAAGAAATGATAATACCATTATTTTCCACTCCACAAAACTCAGTTAATGAGTTATTAAGTCCATTAATTTTCCCTAAAGTATCAGACCAAGCTTCCGGCATAAGATTTTCAAGGGAAACCGCCAAAGCTTTTATCTCATATTCTTTTTTCCTTCCGGAAAAGTAATTATCTAACCATCCCCCTGGTTTTTTACGTGCAAGATATTTTTTATTCACATAAAAAATAATCCCCACAGCTTGTTTATTTATTGTATCATAATCTTTCACATCTATGATACTACCATTTCTTAACAAGACATCTCCAATTTCAAAATCAATATATTTGTTTTTCTCAATAATGGCATTAACAGTTATCATAACCATTGCAAACATTAAAACAAACATAAGTAATATCCTTTCAACTTTATTCATAATAATTTCCTTTCAGTTATTGTTTTTAAATATGGTACAAAGATAAGAAATAAAATAATACGAAACTAAATTATCTTATTTATTTAACTTTGTTTACCAAGTATTATTTGGTAATAATACTTTATCATCGCCTATTGCGATGGTCCAAATTTTTGCATTTTTTGCATTCTCTTGTAATCTTTCAATAATTTCCGTACTCATTTTTCTATATTTTTCTTTAGAAGTATTTTCCAATTAGTAATAAACAACCCACATGGATTATCCTCGAAGCGTTCAATACGCTTAATTCTTCCTGATGTAATTAATTGCTTTTGGAGCACCACGCCCCCTCTTTCAATATTTTGAGTCCCGAAGAATTTAAAGCTCATAGTTTCTTTGTCAAACTGTACAGAATCTGTTTTAATCATCATAGTAGCCGACCCGGCAATAATATCATTATAAATCTCTTTTTGTTTAAAAGCTTTATAAAAGTCATATACTTCATTCACATCACATAAGTATATTGCTTTAAATATGTTTTTTTCAATAAACTCCTTATCTGGAAGCATAGTAAAAAGCAAACGATGAAAATAAAAAACATGCTCTTTTACTTCCCCCTCCAACATTCCCTCTCTATTCTTTTCCAAAGAAATTGATATATGCCTTAAAGCTTGTTCTTCATTTTTCTGAGTATCCCCCAAAAAACAATACACCCCCAAAACAGCACTAACAACCCCAACAATAAAAAACATCACAATTATCATTACCATCCAATTTACTTTCCTCATAATAATCTCCTTTATTATTAATGTGTTTTTAAAATTACATTTCATTATTATAGTAATCTTCCTTCTTATTTTTCTCAACTCCGGAGAGGAATATTATTAAAGGTTTAATAGTACATCTTGCAAAAATATATTGCGTTTTTGACCAAGAAACATTTTTATGATTACTCAACTCCACACACTGTTCACACTCCACGCATCCGTTACAATGCCATAACTTTTGACATTTTTCACAATTATATGAATACTTTGCCTTTTTACATTCCTTACAACTACTACAATCTTTGCACTCTTTGCACTCTTTACACTCGGCACATCTAACACAACTAACACACTCTCTACACCCCCAACATTTTGTACAGAACCAACATTTCCAACAATCCTCACATTTTCCACACTCCTTACATTTCTCACACCCCACACACTCCTTACATTCCGTACAACTACTACAATCCTCACACCCCACACACTCTTCGCATTCAACACAATTCCAACATCCTTGGTTGGTAGTATTCATTTCTTCCCAATTCAGGTATTTTTGTGCGAACCACCCATCCACCCCATTAACATCTCTATCTTTTCTATTCAGAAAAGCATCGTAATCTTTAAAGAGATACGTTTTATTTACTTTGGGTATAGCCCTTTCCTTTGAAAACTCCTTTTCCATACTTTATTTAACTTATGTATGTTTTGGCAAAAATGATTTCATCATCATTTTTCCCAATCAATTCCCAATTACAAACATCGTTAATCTGTCCCCAATGAGCGCTTTGTCTTATAACAAAGTCTCCCTTGTTATCTGTCCCATGCCAATATTTAGATGATACTTCATTGGTTTGCATTGAAATCCGAGTTTGTAGAATATATTTATAAGACTCTCCCTTTTTATTGATTTGTAGAGTTCTAAACTCTACATCTATAAATTTAAATTCGCCAAAATTCTTATCAAAATGCTCTTTTACTTTTTGTATTAAAAATTCAATATCAGAATTAAAATTTTCATGTGTAAAAGTTATTTGTTCTTTTTTCGGACTTATTTTATAAGAAATGTAATCCGGTTCTCTTTCTGGAGTAAAATCAATTCTTTTAAAAATTAGATTACTCCCATCGTGGTAATTGTCAAATGTAATCATCTTTTTAATCTTCAAAGTGTTTAATTGAATATATAACAGAATAGAGTACTTTACCGAATTCTTCAACATCTTTGTTGCTTAGGTTTTGGAATTTATAAGACTCACTATATTCTATAACTTTTTCATCTAAATTAAATAGATATTTTTCTTCATCTATTACAAGAGCATATCTCTCTTCCCACCATTCAAGGGGTTTATTTAGTTTTAGCTTTTCTTTTTCATTTAAATCTTTTACATTAAAATCTTTCAAGACTTGCAATACCTGAGGGGTAATATCATCTTCAGAAAAGTCAATAAACTTCTCATCAATTATTGCCCGTTTATCGGAAGAATAAATAATAATGTAATCATCGCTTTTCAATATAGTATATTGAATGCCTATTATTTTATTTAACGAGTTTTCATGTCCTTTATCAAATTGGTTGAATACCTGAAAATGAGAATCAGGATTAAAAACATTATTCTCAAATGGGTATAACCCTACAGTAACACTGCTCATATCGTCTATATCTTGAGACCAACCGATGTATTTTTCTCCCTCATATTCCAAAAGAGAAAATTCATCATAATCATCATTATATTGCTCAGGTTTATAATTATCCTTCAACACTTTAACATCGGGGCAAAATTCTTCAAATAACCTCTTGTGCCCCATTACATCATAATCATCAAAAAAGATTTTTATTGATATTAATTTTAAATTATCTTTTTCTATAATAATGGCTTCGTTACCATTAATTTTTTTTGTTTCAATTGTTATTTTCTCCATAATAATTTCCTTTCAGTTATTGTTTTTAAATATGGTACAAAGATAAGAAATAAAATAATACGAAACTAAATTATCTTATTTATTTAACTTTGTTATAGCATAAGCAACACAACCACCCCCAACATTTACTCTTCAATATCATCTAATAACCTTTCTAAAACTCCCTTTTGAACTCTTCTAATTTTTTGTTTTTGTTCCATTTCTTTTCCTTTAAAAATAACTTCTTTTATTTTTAATCCACTTAACATAAGTCCTGCAAAAATCAAACACCACCCTGCTATTAGATAAAATTTAATATTAGATGTTATTACATTACCTAAAAGATAATCTAAAACCATCACAAACACAAAATAACCAATTGATAATCCAAATACCAAACTAAAAGTAAACTTTTCATCATCATTTTTTTGAGATTTTCTCAAAATGAAATACTCCTTATCTAATTTACTAATTATTTTCCATACTTCCCTTTCTTTATTGTTCATTTGTTTGCAATTCATATATTGCAACTCCACACACCCCCAACAAAAACTGCATTCCACACACTCTTCACACTCAACGCAAAACAAGCAATCTTCACACTCGGCGCAATTCCAACAACCTTGATTGGTTTCATTCATTTCCTTCCAATTAGGGTGTTTGTTTGCGAATTGTGTTGAGACGCCATTGGCAGTTTTATCTTTTCTATTCAGAAAAGCATCGTAACTTTCAAAAATCACAGTATCCATTTTATTTTGATTAAATTCATCAATTTATTTTCCCTTATCAAAACAGACCCCACAATAGCACTCCAATTAATTTTTTTCAATACTGCAAGTATCATAAAATTTTATTTTACTGTTTCAAATTGAGCTTTAAATATTTCTATTGACAGATTAGGAATATTTTGAAGAATCAGCTCAGGCTCATTATCTTCAATATTTATGAAAGAAAATAAACTATAAATATCAACTCTTGGTGTAAACAAATCCCATTTAAAATATTCTTCCGGCATTAAGAAAGCCATATATTCATCTTCGTCAATAAAAAACATTCCAGAATAAGTCATATAAGGTTTTACTTCAAAAATCCTCGTAGAACTTGTCACTTTTCCATTAGCTGAAAGTCGCCCAATCTTTTTTACTTTATCTCCCACTTTCAACCCAAACATATCTATATTTTTCAAATCTGCTTTAGCATCCCCATACAACATAAGGAAACCATCTATTAGTACTATTTTATATTTCTCTTTTACCATATCAATAAATTATGGTGGAGTATATCCGGATGCGGTTACAAAAAAACATTTATTATTCTTTTTTTTACATCCCCTTTTACAATTTACTTAATTCAAGCGTTAAAACAAAATATCTATCTTTAATTGTCTCATAATCATCCTCATCTAACTCCTTTACTTCTCCTGTGCTTAAACTCATAATCCTCCGGTAATCTGTATTAGAAACATCAAGCACATGTTTAGCAAAGAATAAAGGGTATTGAAGGAGTTTCTTATACCTTTTTTTAGAAATCAACTCCTTAACTTCTATCATTGCTTTTTTCAACTCTTTAGTAACTAAAACAATCTGCTCTACAGTTAAGGAAGATTTATTTTTTCTTACATCACTGATAAAACCTGAGTTCAAAGCACACAACTGTTCAAGCGCGCTTTGGTTTATTTTTTTAGAAACAAGAACACGCAAAATCCTTTCTTCTTTAAGTTTATCTAGCTTAGTTTTTTTTGTTTTGTCTCTAAGTTTAAAATTAGGGTTTAAATACCTATCGGGTATTCTACCTCTTGTTTTCCAAACTTTTATTGTTTTTTCAGATAGTCCATATCTTTCAACTATCTCTTTAGCTTTTTCTTCTGTAAAATCCATAACTTGTGTTTTTTATTGATAAAATTTAATATTAGGGTCTGTTACATAAAATGTTTTACTACAAGATATGCCGAAGTATTTTAAAATTAACTTGTGTTTTTTATCATGTTTTACTACACAATTTGGATAGCTTGTAGAATCATATAAAACTGAGAATTCATCTCCAACCTTTAATCTTGTAAAAAACTCCAATCTCTGTTGTATTTCTAATTTCTGCTCAGTGGTCAAGATTTCATGGTTAAACTTATATTCATTCATAAAATCCTCTTCGTTCTCATCGTTCACATTCAAAGTATATACATACTTATCGTCAATTCCATTTATAAGAAATTTCTTTCCATTTAAATTGAAGTCAATTTGTTTATTGAAATATAGAACTTTAATTCCTGTCAGATTTAATACTTCTTTTACTAACTTTTCCATAATAATTTCCTTTCAGTTATTGTTTTTAAATATGGTACAAAGATAAGAAATAAAATAATACGAAACTAAATTATCTTATTTATTTAACTTTGTTTTGGAATTGAAATATATGATATTTGATTAATGTTTTAACATTAATCGTCCTTTTGAGACTTTAATCGAACCAAGTGCAGCTTCTTAATCGAAGCTGCCAATGGAATTGAAACATATAACAATTGATTGTCATTTAAGACAATATAAAAAGCCCCTTGAATGGGGCTTTTTATATATTACGGCAATTCTTTTAAAGCTTTCTCAATTCTCTTAATACAATTTTCTTTACCAATAAAACTAATAATATCAAACAAATCGGGGCCTTTGCTATCGCCCACTATGACCAAACGCAAACTATTCATCACTATACCTATAGACAAACCACGACTTTGTATATAAGTTTTAACAGCCGTTTGCAATACTGAAGAAGTCCATTCAGTTGTTGCTTTTAATATATCTTGAATATCTTGTATATGCTTAGGTGTATCAGCCTTCCAACGCTTTTTGACTACTTTAGGATTGTAAGTTTTAGGCATTTGGAAAAAGAAATACGCCTGCTCGTACAAATCGGCAGGGAAAATGCAACGCTCTTTTACCAAAGCTACCGCTTGGGTAATTGCTTCCATAGGTACTTCTATACCTTGAGCCATTAGCTGTGCTTTCAAAATATCTGCCAAGTCGTTATCTGCTTGCAAGCGCATATATTGTTGGTTAAACCATTTGGCTTTGGCGGGGTCGAATTTAGCACCTGCCTTGCCCACTCGCGCCAAATCAAAGGCTTGTATCAGCCCCTGCATATCAAATATTTCTTGATTAGTGCCGGGATTCCAACCTAAAAAGGCCAACATATTAATGAATGCAGCAGGAAAATATCCACTTTCTTTATAACCCATATATACATCTCCACTCTTATCATCTATCCAATCCATAGGAAAAACAGGGAAACCCAACTTTTGTCCATCACGCTTACTTAGTTTTTCTGTACTACCAGGCTTAAGGATTAAAGGTAAATGTGCAAATAAAGGAGAACTCCATCCTAAAGCTTTGTAAAGCAATATATGCAAAGGTGTTGAAAGTGTCCATTCTTTTCCACGTATTACATGTGAGATTTCCATCAAATGGTCATCTATAACATTTGCCAAATGATAAGTCGGCATACCATCAGATTTGAAAAGAACCTTATCATCCAAAGTATTGGTGTTTACTTTTACTTTTCCAAGTATTATATCTGTAAATACCACTTCTTTGTTTTTAGGCATTTTGAAACGGACTACATAAGGTTTATCTGACTTCAAAGCAATTTGTAATTCTTCCTTACTCATATTCAGAGAATTGTTTAACTCATTACGAGTATTTATATCGTAACTAAAAGTTTGGTTTTTAGATTTAAAATGTTGACGCACATCAGCCAATTCTTCCGCTGTATCAAACGCATAATAAGCGCTACCATTGTCTATGAGTTGGTCTACATACATGCGATATATATTTCTACGTTCAGATTGTTTATATGGCCCATATCCGCCTTTATTATCTATACCCTCATCAAAATGAATACCACACCACGCCAAAGATTCTTTGATATACTCTTCAGCTTTGGGTACAAAACGAGATTGGTCGGTATCTTCAATACGCAAGATTATTTTGCCGCCATGTTTACGGGCAAAAAGATAATTGTAAAGAGCGGTACGAACACCACCTATATGTAAAGCCCCCGTAGGACTAGGAGCAAACCGCACACGAATATTTTCTGTTGTCATTTGTTTATATTTTTTCCCCGACCGAAGCCGGGGAAATTAATCATTCTTACTATTTAATTTCAGGTTTGTAATTGTAATTAGAGTTTATAAACTCTATAATTTCAGCTACATGACGTTCACGAGCCTCTTCGCTTCTCTCAAATTCCTCTATTTCTTCATCTGATAAAAACCACAACCAACCTTGGTCAGAAGCCTCTGCATCTTCTATTATATACTCTGCTACTGTTTTGTAGTTATGCATATACTGTTTATTATCAAATTCAAAGTTATTAACTAATTGTTTAATGTTCTTCTTCATTACTGTAATCTTTTTATTTTTTATATTATTGAAAATTCGTAATTGATATCTTCATCTTTGGTATCTTCTTCCCAAGCTTTTCTGTCTACTTTGAGAAGCGTTTCTCTAGCTTCTTCTTCTGTTGTGTTTAAAAGATAAATTTCTTTACATATAGCACAAAACGGAACGCCATTTTCTTGCAATTTTTCAATTAGATACTCCGCATTGTCAATGTAATCAACACCTAATAAAAAATCATAACCATAATCGTTTTCCGATGTTACTTGAATAGTGTTTTCTGCAAAAATTGCTTTGATTTTAGCGTTAATTTCGTCATTTATCTTATTTGCTAATTCTTCATTAAATATAACAACATAATCTTCTTCAATATTAAAACCATATGAACTTAAAACTAAACAACGAATATGGTGTATTTTATTTTGTTTTTCATCAACAAAATCCGCATCTCCAGTCATAAACGCTTCTCCGTTCATTTTGTGAACATTTTCCACATCGTTATCTTCTAATCTAACGATTGCGTATTTTTCTTTTTTCTCTATAAATTTCATGGGGTAGTTTTTTAAAAGTAAAAAATATTGTAAAGCCTTTTTACAACATGCTTAGGTTAATTGGTTTTAGAAATCTTCTTTACAGCTATCTAAGTTATTCATAATAGTCTCTATGGCTTCTTCCCTCGCATTTTCATTATAAGCTTTAATACCATCTTCGGCATTTCCTTCTACCCATTCTATCTTCTCTTCAAAGCTAAATTCTGTCCAATCTTCAGGAAGCTTTACATTAAGGTTTTCAGCAATCACAGTATCCCCATTTGCACCCACTAAATCTCTTACAGTGTAGTAATAATCCTCATAACTTGGTGTTTTTGTAATTTCCACTCTATTTCTCCCCTCTTTAAACGCCCAATTTTGAGAGACTTGTATCATCTCAAAAACTTCTCCGTTCTCTATATCAAGCCAAACGCTATAGTCGTTGCCAGTATTTCTCCCCTCTTTTGGATAATTCTCTTCTAAGAATTCTTTGATTCTTTCTTCAAAGAGTTCTTTCCAATTATCTTGTTTGTATTTTAAAAAATATTTTTCTAACTCTTCTACATACTTATTATCAAGCACATCAAAGTCATATTCATATTCAGGCTCTTCGCCTTCCTCGGCAACATTCTCGTAAGAAACTAAATTATCTTTAATTTTAGTTATTTCCTCATGTGTAGCATCGCCTTGGTAGAAACCATCGAGTAAGTGTAATGCCGGAAGATTATACTTTGCATAAAATTCCTGGTCAAAATCAAATACTAAATCATCACTGGGATTCTCTGTTAATTCTGTATACTCTTCAAAAATTCTTCTTGTTGTTTCTGTGAAATTACTCATAATTTTCTCCTTTCAGTTATTGTTTTTAAATATGGTACAAAGATAAGAAATAAAATAATACGAAACTAAATTATCTTATTTATTTAACTTTGTTTAACATATTAAATATAACTAAGAAAGTCCGGACTATTACCTAAAAAAACAACTTCAATTTCAATAAAATAGAAATATTTTTTTATACCTGGCATAAGAGTTTCAAGCGCTTGAATCCTTGCCATATCTTTTTCAGTAGTCAAGATATATGCAACTTTATTTTTAGAGTGTATAACCTCAAATTGTTGTGTTATTATATCTATATCATTTTTATCATAAAAATAATGGTCTTTAAAGGCTATATGATGCACATTGGGACATTTGGTATATAAATAGTCTAAAAGTGGCTTAGAGTTAGCGATACCCGTTATGAGAAGGATATTATCATCTGTTTTTATTTCCCTAAAGTTTTTTTCAAATATATGTTGAATATGCTCTTTGTATTTTATGGCCGAGAAGAAGATTTCTTTTGGAAACTGAATCTTATTGGCGATAGCTTCTTTTTCCTTTTCCGTAATTGTTCCAGGGCATTTTGTTATAATAACCATATCTGCCCTTTCAAGGGCCTGTTGAGGTTTTTCTCGTAAAGCTCCTAACGGTAGGAGCTTGTCATTATAGTATGGTCTATTATAATCAACTAGTAATATAGATAGTTTTGGTTTAATGTACCGGTGCTGATGGGCATCATCTAGGACAATACAATTAACACCTGTATTTAACAGTTGCTTAACGCCTCTTACACGTTTTGCATCTACAGCTATGGTAACAGAAGGAAATTTGTGTTTTATTTGCCAAGGTTCATCTCCGGCATCAAAAACACCGGTGTTTTTTTTTACAAACAAAAAACCTTTGGATTTTCTTTTGTACCCTCGGCTTAAAACACCTAATTTATATTTGTTTTTTAATTGTCGTATTAAAAATTCGGTATGAGGCGTTTTACCTGTTCCACCGGTAGAGATATTTCCTATCGATATAACCGGGCATTCAAAATTTTCAGATTTCAGAAATTGCTTATCAAACAACCAATTTCTAACCGATGTAATAAAGGAATAGATGTGAGACAATATCTTGAACACTTTTACAATAGGGAATTAATAATTTCTATTTTTTCTTTTAGAATATTTAATTCTTTCTTCTGATTCTCTTTTGTCTCGTTATATATTTGATTTAAATATTCTTTTATAAAATTTCCAAGTATATTTTTGATAACTTCTTTATTGCTATCAACAGCAATAGGTATAAATACTTTTTCAAACAACATATTGATATAAATATGTTGAGAATAAAATTCTAAAACCTTAATTATAGTAGAAAAGCCACCTCTTCCATTTTCCAAATTAGATATTGATACTTGTTTTGTATTACATTCTTTAGCTAATTGCTTTTGTGTAATTTCTAAAAATTCTCGACATTTTTTTAATCTCTCTCCAAACTCTATATTAGTTATTTTCATGTCCACAACTGAATACAATCTTTTCTACTTCATTTTTAATTCGAATAAAGTTTCTATTAAGAATAACATCCTTGTTATCCTTAAAGTCATAAAATCTTGGCAAAGGTAAGTAATTCTTTTTTTCTTTCTCAATCTTTTTTAAATCTAACTTAGTTTTGCAGTTGTACATTGTGTTTTTTAATAGCTTTTCCTGCCCAAAATCAAGTGCAACTTGTCCTACTAATTCTCCGGAACGCAACCCCGCAATCTTACTGGCCGGTATTAAATAATCCATTTTTTCATTTAGATTAATGGTTGTTCTATTTCTTTGAACACTAACCCCTTCACTTTTTTGTTTCACTTTTCCAAAAACTTGCTGTAACCAATCTAAGGTAGGTTTATGTCTTGCACTACCAGACAATATATTACCACACACCGCGGTTATAACTTCGCTATCATGTTTACCATATGAAGCGGTTAATTGTGGCAACTCTTGTAATCCCAAAAGCACTGCTACTTTATTACTTCTAGCTGTTGCCATTAAGTTATTTACTTTATGAAAATACATAGAGTCTAGCTCATCTACAACAACCGCAGTAGGGCGATTTCCTTTGGTATTAATAGTTTTAACAAGTCTACTTAACACAACACTTCCAAGTGCTGAATTTATATTTTGTGTGTTAATATTATTTGCTAAAACAACATAAGAAGGATTTTTTTTATCTGAAATTTTCAAATCAAAATCATCTCCACTAAAAATCCAAGCGGATTCTTTTGTGTTCAATCTTGATACAAAAACTTTCAATGTGCCTATTTGTCCTTCCAATTGTTCGTTTGCATTATTTTCATAAGCATTGCGGAACGGAGAAATAATGGAATGTAATTCTGGTTCTGTCAAAAGAACATTAAAAATATCATCATATTCATAATTTAAAAATTCCAAAATATGTGGTAATGTAGAATATTTGCCATTTTTATATTTAGCAAAAAAATACATACACCCCCCTAAAAAATTCACTGCGGATTGAGTAAAAAACTTTTCACTCCCCATCTTTGACCCACCCTTCATTAAACTTTCAACTAAAGAATCCGCTGCATCCATTGCATCAGCTAATTTTTTAATATATCTTGGAGCAAGAGGGTTTATTCTACGTGATTTTTCTACATCATCAAAATTGATAACATGAAATTTTGTGTTTTTAGGCAGAATCCCTTTTCTTTTATTAAGAATAAAATGGTAATAAGCAATTTTTGCCAAATCCGGATACTTAAAATCATAAACGAACAAGCTAAAACCTTTAGCACTTAATTGTCTAATATATTCATTTATAACACTAAATGTTTTTCCGGAGCCAGGTGTTCCAATAACCATAGACCCTCTAAATGGATTAACAATATTAATCCATCCTTTATGGGTTCTTTTTTTATAATAGAATTCCATAGGAATGTTTACAGAGTATTCTGTCTTTACGAGCTTTCTATTTTGGTCAAAGCTTTCATTTTCCTTATTAAATGGGTCTTGTCCAAAATTACTTTTTACTATTTTTGAAATATTATCTAATCCTACATGTAAAAAGAGTGTCCCTAAAAAAATAGACACAATATAAGCAATATTTAAAGGGTCTGAATATACATTAGTTTCTCTATAAAATATTAATCCTAATCCTCCAAAAAATAAAACCAACCCTAAAGATATAGGAAGTATAATTTTAATTGGTTTTATATTTATTTCCTTTTTAGCTCTTGTACCTATCGAAGTAAGCACAAGTATTACAAATATAAAAAGATGTGTATAAATAACATTATTAAATAATATTATTCTTGCAAACAAATTAACAACAAATTTCAAATTACTTGTGAAAGGAAAATTGATATATAAAACAACATCTAAAATCACAAAAAAGTAAACAGCTGCTTGCATAAATGAATACAGCTTTTGTAATTCTTTAGTTTCTTCCATAATTAAAATTGTTTCAATAAGATTAATAATACAATTATAACATAAGCAACACAACCACCCCCAAAAATTACTTTATATCTAGACGACATGGTTTTAGGTATACGTTCTAATTTCCCCCAAATTCCTCCTTTTTTGTCATAAAGTCCTATTATAAATAAAATAAATCCAAATACTATAGGAGAAACTATAATTAATATGTTAATTTTTTCTTTCATAATAATATTTTTTACTATTTCTCAAATCCCACCCCCCAAAGCTAAAGATTAATATCAAAGGTTTAATAGTACATCTTGCAAAAATATATTGCGTTTTCGACCAAGAAACATTTTTACGATTTTAAACTCACTTTTATCTTCAAATTATTATCATATAAATTTATAGACCCACTTTAAAATTTCTAAAACTTCAGGAAACCATAGTTGATATGATAATTTTAAAATAAAGAACATAAGTATTCCATAATTCCAAAAACTAAAACCAATCATAAAGCTAATTATAACAGCTAACAAACGTCTTTTATGCCATAAACGAATTTTAGACATAACTATTTTTGTAAAATTAATCAGCTTCTTATCTTGATTTATATCTAAAATCAATCTTTTCAAAAACTTATCATTTAATGTATTCATTTCAACACAACCACCCCCAACATTTTTTATTTAATAACAATAATAGGTCTCACAGCGAACCTATTTATTTTTATTGAGTTTATTAATTTATTTTCTTGTATAGATGCCAACACCCCAAGTGCTGAATTTTCTTGTGTTTCTGAAGCAGTCCAATACCAAGGCAAAAACGGTTCTCCCCCAATTTTGTTATTTACGTCATTAATTGTATGAAAATTCTCAGCTAAGGCAGTAGCTTCGCCTGCGGATGGCACGAACCAACCGGGTACATCTTGCGGCTGATAATAAAAGCATTTTTCAAACACCGGTGTTCGCACATTATATTTATCGCCAAAAGAAATGATACCGGCATAAGATTTTCAAGGGAAACCGCCAAAGCTTTTATCTCATTTGCTTGAGAATATTTTTTATTTACGTAAAAAATAATTCCAACCCCTTGTTTATTTATTGTATCATAATGTTTCACATCTATGATACTACCATCTCTTAATAGGATATTCCCAACTTTTAGAGAGGCATCAATTTTATCCTTTTTTGGAGTATTAATTCTCTCTTTTGTGCAAGCAAAAGAAAACAATAAACTCAATATTCCAATTATAAATATATTTCTTTTCATATCAACTCTACTTTAAAGGCAATTTAATCCCAATTATAACCCCATTTTTAAAATGACGTTTAGTCCAAAAACAAAAATCATTTTTTTGCATTAAAAACACTTCCCATTTATTCCCCAATGTCCACACAATTTCAGTAGCTAAATCTATACTAGCATAAAAATTCTCTTCATCAATTCCCAAATCCCCTCCAACACGCCACAAAAAATTTACATTTTTACTTCTGGCCAATACTCTTTTATAAGCACTCCCCACTCCAAATGTTCTTTCAACTAAAATGGATGGAGTATAAATTTTATCTCCTTCATATAGCCATCTACCCGAAAAATCTACATATACTTCCCAAGATGAATGATATTTTCTTTCAAACTCAAGGGAAATTATAGCATTATAAGTATTTTTTATCATCAATCCATTAGCAGCTGCTATTTTAATATCTCCTTCAGCTTTTGTGTTATAAACGCTAACCAATAGCGTAAAAAGTATGATTATTTTTCTCATAATTAGCCTTTCTATTTTAATACAAATGTATCAGCCTTTAGCACATCAATATATTCAATTCTAAGCGTGATAACTCTCCCTGACACTTGTTTTTCTTGAAACTCTATTACAAACACCTTTTCACTTGGAAATGTAAATTTTTCAAAACAAAATATATTTCGATAGTTTTTCTTGAAGCTTCTATCATGGTTAATTTCCATTAGAGGTGTAATATCTATACTTTGAAAATTTGTCGCTTTAACTTGTTTTTTATCCTCAATACGGAAAGATATATTTTCTATATCATATTTGATATTACTTTTATTAAACATAGCCACATCTATAAAAAAGTAATTATCTACTGTATAAATATTATTCAATCTTATAGTCATCAAATCTTTTTTAGTACTGACATCATAATATTTATTCTTAGATGCTAACATCTTATTAGCATAACTATACATATCCTCTTCACTCATAAGGTTTTCATCAGAAATAAAGCTATTGACATCCTTATAAGGGATATTGTATAGTGTTGTTACTTCTGAAATATCAAAATCATATTGTAATAAATATTGCACAATATATTTATCTGTAATAATTGTAACAATAGAATTAACACTATCTATCAACGGCTTACAACTAACAATCCTATCACTGTTTATTTCAAAATCATAGTTCATCGAGCTAAAATCAACATTGATGATTTTACCTGGTGCAACTAAATTAGTCGTTACATCCTTATTTACTTTTATAATTGGCAATTTTCCAGTTTCTTGAGCTACAGAAACTGTTATTTTAAAAAGTAATAACGCAATAAAAAATATCTTTAAGTTTTTCATCTGTAATAATTTAAATGTTTTAATTTTCATCGTTTACTAAAATAACTTTAGTATTATATTTCAATCGGGCTTTATTTCGTCTAATAATTTTACTGACAGCTTGGGAAGTGCTTCTATAAGCCTCATTCATGGCATTTAAAGCAACTTGTTCTAAACTTAATTCTTGGTTTTGTTGTTCTATTCTAATATTCTGAGCGGCTGTTTTACTACCAATATTTTTAGTTATTTCTCTAAAATCACTTCCGGGCACATAAATTCCTTCAAACCCATCTGTATAATAAACCTTTATGTTTGTTTTAAACACTTTGTTATCTATTACGATAGAAGATACTTTAAGTAAAACTCTTTGATTAGAGAACCCGGACACTATTCCATAAATTATTTGTCCTTTTTTTACTTTAATCTTTTTATCTTCTACATTAAGAATAGCATTTTCTCTTAATTTTAATTTTACTCGTGAACCTATTTTTACAAGTACAGCTTTATCTACCATAGCTATGATATTATTACTCTCTACTTCGTTTTTATTAGAAGTTGTAGAATTAAATGCTGTTCTATTAGTAACTGTATTATTATCTTTTTCAATAGTGGCAATACTTTCTTTTTCTGTACTTATTTTTTCTTTAAAATCATTTCCATTTTCCTTTCTTACGTTTCTTTTTTTCTGAGCGGCTGTATTCATACTGTCTAAAGCTGCCATTTGTGCAGCTACTTGTTCTTCTATGGATAAATTATTATTCTCTATAGGTAAAATTTGCCCATTATTTTGACGTGAAAGATTATTGTTAATGTTGTTATCTTCCTTATCATCTAATTGACTTAAAGCTTGAATTTGAGATTGAATTTGCGCATCCATTTTTTCAGCTTCATGTTTTAAACTATCAGCAATAATAAGTGAAGAATCGACCTCAAAAGAGTTTCCTTCTTCTTCAATTCCTATATTTTTAAACTCTCCAATTTCTTTTTCTCTATCTCTATTAAGAGCTGTTACAGCTTCCCATTTCCCTTTAATTTTTTCAAAATCTTTTTCAGCGCCCGGTATTTTGGGATTTATATTATGTGTAACTTCTTTTTTGCGTTCTTTTTGTGGTTGTTTATCACTTCCAAATGAACTAAAAACAAATATAAGAAGAATTAAAAATGGCAATATAACTAATGGTAACTGGTATTTCGGTTGTTTAAAATTTATACTCTTCATCATTTTTCATTTTTTAATTCATAAATTTTTGCAATAGAATCATATGTATTATATATTCGAATAAAGTCTAAACTGTCTTTTAAGGAAAGATTAGGTTTATTGGATAAATACTCAAGAGAATCAGTAAGTTTAAACAATTCTGTTATACTCTTAATATTAAAATCTTGTTTATTATTTTGAAAAAGAAAATCCGGTGGAGAAGTAGATATTTGCTTTGCTATTTTATGCACTTCCTTGGAATCCAAAGAAGAACGCATAAAAGTAATTATACCTAATCCAATCAAACTACCTACTAAAATAAAAAAACTCGATTTTTTATTATTTATCATCCATTCTTTTATTTTTTCTAACATTGAGTACAAGCCAATCTTTTCATATATATAAGAAAAAAAAGTACTTGATTGTCTTTCAATTGATTTAAAATCTTTTTTTCGTTTCATCTTAAAAATTCCTTTTCTTTTTATATGATAAATCTTTATTTAATACGGTTTTCCAATTAGTAATAAGCAATCCATGTGGGTTGTTATCAGACCGCATAATTCTTGTTAACTTACCGATTGTTATAAGTTGACGTTTTAGAATAGAGCTTTTTCTTTCAATTCTTTGAACACCCCAGTATTTAAAGCTCATGGTTTCTTTGTCAAATTGTATGGAATCTGTTTTCATAATCATAGTAGCCGACCCGGCAATAATATCATTATAAAATCCCATTTCTTTTAAAGTATTGTATTGAAAAACAGCAGAGCTATCACATAAATACATAGCTTTATGTATGCTGTTTTTAATAAAATCATCATCCGGAGCCAATGTAAAAAACATTTGATGAAATAATTGAACATGAGATTTTGCTTCAACAGCAATATTTTCATATATATCAGTTTGTTGCGCAAGAATAGGAATGTTTTCATTAAGTACATAAATACTTTTTCTTTCTTGTTGTTGTAAATTATAAGTATATGTTAGTCCCAATGCAACAATTACGGTACTTCCAACTATACTTAAAACAGAAACAATCAATGCTAGTTTAATTTTACTTTCAATATTCTTAATAATCATTTTTTCCTCCTTTTTCTTTTTTTATTTTCCTTTACCTCCAACAGCCTTTGTAGAGACAAACGCACCACTAACCATAGAACCTATAGCAGCACCTGCACCACTTGTATTTATAATCCATGTTGAAACTACTGGTACACTAAGCATTGCTAGAGTACCACAAATAAGTGTAACAGCAAAATTATTAACTCCACCGGAATCCATAACCATTGTCATAACAAAAGCTGTATTGTCCGTAACCGCATCCCTTAATCTATCAATTTCTTGTTCTAATCCATATTTTAAGGTTGCCATATTTACAACCAATATAATATAAGCTATTGTGGGGTAAATTCCCACGGAAATTAGCCGGGATAACCATGATATCCATGCTGTTCGAAATGGTTCTAATATAGAAAATGCCAGAACAAAAGGGCCTAATATTATAAGTATTGATTTAAAGGTTACAGATAAAAACAAAATAAGAAATATAACCGCTTGCCATATAGTTAAAGCTATATGTTCAAAAATCACAAATATAAGATGCCGTAATCTTGCTTGAGCGTATAAGTAACCTAATTTTATTTCAGCTACGACGGGAGTAAAATCAAACAAACCGATATCATAATCTTCTCCTTCCACCTTCATTTTATCAGTTATAGCTTGTTCTGCTTTTTCATTCATAACAACTTGCACACTGTCTAAGACAATATAACGTTGTTTGCTTAATTGCTCAACACTATTTACTTCATCTTTAAATTGTAACATTGCCGCATCATTTACCCATTTTATTGGCTCAGTAACAATAGGATAAATATCTGCCCATAACATAATTAAAACACCTATAAAAAAGGGTCTTAAAATAGGAGTAAATTCAACTTTTTCTCCTCCAAGAAACATTCTATAAGCTCTAAAAGATAAAGTTATTAAAGCAAAAGACCCTGCTAAATATTGAGCAGTTAATCGGAATGTATCAAATTTATCGACTAATTTACCATCTAAACCATTAAATAATGCTATCATATATTGGTCTATCAAATCATTCATTTTATTTCTTTTTAAAAGTTATTAATAATATCATTTATATGTTGTTGGCCATTGTTAATCATTTGCCATGTTTCATCAATTTTTAATTCTTGTTTAACAATATTCACAAATTTATATCTATCTCGAAGATATTGAGCATTTTTGAGTAAAACAGCCCATTCATCAAGATTTTTAAACATAGCCTTTCTTTTTTCTGCTGTGCTAAGATGACTTTGATTTTTAATAATAGCTAAATTAGCAAGTAAACGAACAGATTCTAATAGAATGACATTAATATTTTGTGAATCAACATTTAATCCTTGCAAATCGGACACAAGTGTTAAAACATCTTGTCGCATATTATTAATTTGAGATATTGGACTTCCTAAAAAATTTCCTCCTAAACTTCTATCTATAAATTTAAAGGTTTCTTGTTTGTATTGTCTCTTTACGCTATCTGTTTCTTTTTGTTTATTCTTTTTTGTGTTTTCTGTCAATAAAATAGATGGCCCATATTGTTTAATACTATTATCATATTTCTTTTTATAACGTGAATGAAAAATTCTATAATACCACTTAGGTTTAAATTTCCATTGGAAAACTTCCATGGATAGGATTTGATTATCTTTGTATTTATCGTAAACCGGTCTTTGTCCAAAGCTTGATAATACACTGATAATCGCAATAATTGTAATAATAACTTTTTTCATTTGTTTTTTATTTTAGAAATTATTAATAATATCATTCACATATTGTTGGCCATGATTAATAGGCTGAAATGCCCCGGGTACCAAAGTTTTCCAAAATCCATTCCGTACAGCAGATTCAAGAATATACAATACATTATAGGATAAAGTGTTTAATAACCTTAATTCTTTAATTACATGCCGAAGAACATCTAATCTATCTGCATTATTCATTAGATTAGCATCAGTTCCAACTCCTACTACACTTACAACATAAAAAATAAGATTACTAATTTTATCTAACACTTTTGTTTGTGCGTCTAAAGCAAACGGCAAATATTCCGGATGATTTACTACTATATTTGTTGCTTTAGTCATATTATCTGTTATTTGTTGTCTTAACTTATTAGCATATACAATATCTTGTGAACTTTGAAGTATAACTTGGAAATTCTTTAAAGAGTTATAATATTTTGTTTTAAACACTTGAATTTGTGCCATTTTATCTGTAATCTCTTTTTGTAACCCTGCAATTTTAGTTTCATCATTTTTCATCTTTTTAAAAGCATCATATTGGACTTTATGATTAGCAATTAAAGATTCCAAAACAGAAAAATCTATTACAGGTGCTCCTTGTCCAAAGCTTGATAATACACTGATAATCGCAATAATTGTAATAATAACTTTTTTCATCTTTTTAAATATTTAAAATTAAGCAGCAAAAACTAAATTTTCTAAGAGCTCTATTGTTAATCCTTTTTCTAATTTTTTGGAGAAAGATTTTACAACTTTAGAAGAAAACAAAAATGGGGTTGTTTTAGATTTTCTAAACATCTTGCAAAAATTTTCAAGACCTATTTCATAATCTTCAAAATACTCTGTAAAACATTCAACAGCTTCTTTTTCTATACGCTCTGTTGTAAAAGTAAAATACTCTTCAACACTTACCTCAATTCCATACACTTCCCCTTTACTTCCTCTTCTAATAAAAGCTTCCTTAAAGTAACTTCTATTATCTTTGTTATCTAGTTTATTAATTGTAAAAATTTTTCGTTTATCAACTTCTGTTAAGGATAACAAAGCTGCAATTTCCTTATAATTCTCTTGAAACTTTGATTGGTCAAGCAATATGATAGTATCAGAGTTATTTACAATAGAATTTTTTACCACCGGATTATTAATAATGTCATCTAACTCTTGAGTTACCACGACACATTCCCCCCAAAATTTCCTAACAGTTTTGTATAGATAAAGGATATACCCGGCCATCATAGGACTGGCGATAGCTTTCCAAGCCTCTTCAATTATTAAAGCTTTTCGTCCTTTTTTCAATCGCATCTTTTGAAGAAAGACATCCATAATAATTAAAGTAACAATTGGAAATAAAGTTTTATCTTCTTTAATATTATCTATTTCAAAAACAATAAATTTTTCATCAAATAAACTTTTGTCCATATTATTGTTGAGAATAGTTTCATATTGTCCTCCTTTATAAAACTTTTTCAAGATAAATCTAAAATCATTAAGATTAAATTCTACTCTTTCCGTTTCAATAATTTTAGGAATTTCTGTTTCTGTAAATTCAAAAAAGGAATTAAAGGAGAGTTCTTGTAATTCTCCATCAAAAAAATTTTGATAATATTTATTTATCAAAATCCCTAATAAAGTATCCTCAACTTGATTGATGCTTCCATCAGCTCCTTTCCAAAGTAAAGCAATTAAAGACTTTAAAAAATCCCTTTTTTCATTATTAAATTCTTTTTCCGAAATAAGAAACGGATTCATTGTTATAGGTTGCTCTTCAGAATAAGTAATATACTTTCCTTTGTAGTATTTACATAATCCAGAATAAGAATGACCAGTATCTACTAAAACTATGTCTGTATCTTGAATACCATATTGTCTCAATAAGCCATTCATACAAAAACTTTTTCCTGACCCTGATGGGCCTAAAACAAATTTATTAGAATTATTTGTTAATTTAACCATCCCTTCTTTACCACTGGGGTCAATAGCAACTGGAATCCCTTTTCTATTGGTAAAATAAGTAATAAAAGGAGATTTCTCATCTAACTCATAAGCCTCCTTAAAAAGTAAAGAAAAAGCGGATGAGGACACAGTAAGAAATTTATCATATATTTGCAGATTAAAAGCATTTCCAGGAAAAGAACACTGATATAATTCCATTTGATTATAGGCGTTTCTTGAAGTTACAATTCCTCTATCAAAAACTTGTCCATCAATATAATTCCTTGCTTTAAACAAATCTTCTTTACTATTACACCCCACAATAAAATTAAAATGAGAATAAACTAAAAGTTGAGAATCATTTGCTATATCATTTAGAACTGAATCTATGTCTTTAACACATAAAAGGTTAGCAGGGTCAGGCATACTGCTATGTTTTTTCCTTTTTCCTTCTAATTTGGTTATTTCTGTTCTTTGTGATGGATAAAAGACTACTTGATTAAAAACAATATCTGTAAATCTTGGGGTTTTTTCTAAAAAACTCATTATATCAACAGGAAATCCTATACCTACTTTATTTATTTCAAAAGGTGAAATAAATTTAGGAACCTCCATTTCGTCAATATCTACAAGAGAAATATTTTGCACATATTTTTTTCCTATTTTAATCTGATGTTCGTCACTTTTAATATTATCAAAAGATAAAACATTTGAACTAAAATCAAAAGAAATAAATCTATACAAATAATTTTTAATCTCCTTTTCAGAAGGAATACTATATTTTATTTTTTTATTACTAAATAACTCAAACACTTTTTTTACAGAAACAGAAAAATTTTTAAAGGATTTAGAATCATAACCAAAAAAGCCTTTTTTCAATTGTTTGGTAAAAACCAAATACGTGGAAAATTCAACATATTCTCTTCCTTCAAAATGAGAAAAATACTTTCTTTGCAAAAAATCATTTTGTTTTGAATTCCTTTTGAGTTTCTTTTTTGTTAAAATATCCTGTTTTTGAATCAAAGTATTTTCTCCTAAGATACGAATCACAGCATCAAATAATTCTACAAACTCCTCATAAAACTCTTCTGATGAAGCGTTATTAATAACAGGATTTGTAAATTTGATGATAACAGAATAATCTCCTTTCTGATTATAGATAAAAGGCAAATCATATTGTTTTTCTATTCCAATGATTGGACTTTCCCAAGTTTTCATTTAATTCCTTTTTTTATTACAAAAACCCCTTTCAATTTTTTTTTTGAATACAATCCTTTTTTTTGTTTTTGTGCAATCAAAAACAAACCACCTCCTACTCCAATAGCTAAAACTAGAATTCCAATAAAGTTTCCAAATAACCCAAAACAAATAAGTGATACAATTAAAGAACTCACGGCAGTTATAGCTGCTATATAAATATACTTTCCTTTGAGCCCCTTAAACATAAGGGGCTTTTGCAGCCCCTTATATAATGGGTATTTAATTTCTTCTGCCATATCAAATTATAATCCAAAAAATTCTTTTATCATAAAACCAGATATAGCTAAAAACAGAGCGGCACCACCCCATCCCATAATGGCCTTGGTAACATCTTGGTCTCCATTATTCCACTTAATATACACCCTAATACCACCAATCAAACCTACGATTCCCCCAATTGCAAGCATCAATTTATCAACTTCCGGGAACAAAGCTTTAATATCATTATTAGCTTTTGAAATTCCTGCGGCGGCAGAACCTGCCTGTGCAAATAAATCAGGCATAAAGGCTATCATTGTTACACCTAACAAAATCAGCATTTTTTTGTCCATGGCTTGCTTTGCCACTTTCTTAATCAGTTTCATAAAAAAAAATTTAAATTAAAAAATAAATAAATATTTAAAACTCTATGTTTTCAAACATATTTTCAGCATCCCCACTATTAATCATTTGCATAAATTCATCAATTGTATGACCTTGACTTTGCACATTATTAAACTCTACAGTGCTTTCCATTTCTCCTTCTTCCCCCTCATCTTCCCCCTCATCTTCAACTAATACCATTTCTTCAGAAGCTATAGTTAATTCTTGAGTTTCCTCTTCATCATCTATATTTTTCTTCTTTTGAATGATAAGGTCAATTATTATATTAACCACATAATAAATCACATATAACCCGATTAAAATTCCAAGCGTTTTTCCCATATTAATTAGTTCTATTAAACGACCGTTTAATAGGAACAATATGAAAGGGAAAAATATCACAGAAAGATTAAGGAGGAAAGGGGAATTAATTTATTATCTTTGTAGTTTTATTTATCATTGAGTTTTTAGAACTATGAAAGTAGGATATGCAAGAGTAAGTACCAGAGAACAGAGTTTACAATTACAAATTTTAGCCTTGGAAAAAGCCGGTGCGAAGAAAATTTATCAAGAAAAAGTTTCTTCCATAAAGGAGGAAAGGGAGAAACTTAAAGAATTAATAAATTACGTTAGGGAAGGGGATACTGTGATTGTATACAAATTAGATAGAATCGCGCGTAGTTTGAAACATATGATTGAAATTGCAGAGATTTTAAAACAAAAAAAAGTGAATCTAATATCTTTAACAGAAAATATTGATACTACTACTGCAATAGGTAATTTCTTTTTTCAACTGATTGGGGCGTTTGCTGAAATGGAAAGAAATATTATTGTTGAAAGAACGAGGGCGGGATTAAGTGCGGCGAGGGAGCAAGGGAGAATTGGAGGGAGAAAAAAAGGACTTTCAAAGAAAGCTAAAAATAAAGCTAAAGCGGCTGCCAATCTATATCACTCTAAATTTGGAGAAATGACTATAGATGAAATGTTAGAAGTGTTAGAAATGAGTAGCAGAGCTACATTTTACCGCTATCTTAAATATGAAAGAGTGGAGTTGTTAAAGCTTAAAAAGTTAAACAAAGTTAAATAAATAATATAATTTAGTTTTGTATTATTTTATTTCTTATCTTTGCACTATATTTAATAACTGAAAGGAAATTATTATGAAACTTGGAAAGTTAATATTGAGTTTATTTCTATTTATAGGATTAACCGGATGCCATGAAGCATATGAAAATCCGGATTATCAATGTTCTGAAGTTAATTTGGGTATATTGGTATTGGGGATTATTATAATATCAACGATTATGGGTGTGGGAAGTGGAGTTGTTTTTACGAAATGGAATAATGGGGAAAACGTTACCAAGCCAATTATAATGTGGGGGGTGTTGGTGGTTGTACTTGTTTTAATTTTACATAGTTTGGTAACGATTAACTTGTAATTAAATCTTTTAATAGTATTAAAACATTTAAATTATTATAGATGAAGGAAATTGATTTAGAGCAGCAAGAAAAAGAAATTGAGAAAGCTTTGGAGAATGTTGGAATAATGCAAGAGAAAAAAGAAAAATTCAGAATTGATAATGAGATTGCAAGAATGGTAATTATATTGGGGTGGATGATGGTGTTTTATTTAGCATTAGGAAATGAGTTAGATGAATTTGGAATAATTATGTTAGGGGGAATGGGAATATTGTTTTTTGGAATGTATTATATTCTTACAATGAAGATTATGAAAAAGCTTGAGAAAGAAAAAAGAGAAGCTAATCTAAAATTTTATGAAGAAATAGGTAAAATCTTTAAGATGAAAAAAATTCATCAATGAAAAACATATATTTATGGGGAGAATGGAACAAAAAATTCAGCAGACTATATTTTTTAATACAACACCTGCGGAATTAAGGGAAATTGCAGATTTTTTAGAAAACAATCCGGCAAAAAAAATTTTAAGTGAAACAACTTATTTTTTAAATGAAAATGAAGGAGATTTTTCAAATGAAATATGCTTGAGATTTATCAAAGAAGAATAAATAATACTAGAATAATGAAAACTGAAATCTTTGAAAGTTACAATGCTTTTAAACAAAGAACAGACAAGGCGGTTAATGGCGTCTCAACTAAGTTCGCAAACAAATACCCGAATTGGAAGGAAATGAATGAAACCAACCAAGGTTGTTGGAATTGCGTGGAGTGTACAGAGTGTCGAATGTGTAAGAAATGCAAGAATTGTTTTGGAGTTGTGAAACGTAAATATGTTCAAAACTTACGCGGAGAACAGAAAACTGTTGAAGAAATATTAGAACTAACCTCAATCTTAAGTGACTTTTTAAAAACCATGCGTGTTAATGGCTATTTTGGTAATAGCCCTCAACCAAAAGAAATTCTTGAAAAAGTGGGAGATAATGTAAACAAGTGTTACGATATACAAGCGTTTTTATCTAATTATTCTAATGTCTATGGAAAATAAGTTTTTAAGGAAGAGCTCTATACCAAAAGTAAATAAAACGTATCTCTTTAAAGATTACGATGCTTTTCTGAATAGAAAAGATAGAGATGTTAATGGCGTCTCAACACAATTCGCAAACAAATACCCGAATTGGAAGGAAATGAATGAAACCAACCAAGGATGTTGGAATTGCGTGGAGTGTACAGAGTGTGAAAAATGTGTTTGTTGTAAGGAATGTGTAGAATGTGAAATGTGTACGGAATGTGGGGGGTGTGTTAGATGTACAGAGTGTTTTGAGTGTGTAAAATGTGAGAGTTGTAAGGAATGCGTGAAATGCAAAAAATGCAAAGAATGTAGAGAGTGTGAAATGTGTGAAGAGTGTGTGGATTGCAGAGAAGCTGTTGGTGCAAGAGAAAAGAAGAATATATGGGGAGAGGTGGCAGTACAAGAAGAAAAAGAGAAGAGAAAGGGAGAAAATGTAGATTTAGTTGAAAAGGAGTTTGAAAAAGTGGAGAAAGCCATTGAAACAAAATTTCATTGGTTATTATGGGGAATGCTTGTGCTTTGGTTTATTATGGCATCAGTTATTTGCTTTCTTCTTCTTGATTATGGATATATAGGATCATTTAAAAATTATGGTGCTTTCATATATACAGGGAGTGGAACTTTCTTGATACTTGGAACTATATGGGGAGTAATATTTACTAGGAAAGATAAGTTAGCCAGCAAACAAAAAGGGCTTTTTATTAAGTATATAAAACAAGAAAAAATAGAAAGTTAGATGAGAAATTTTAAAAAACTAATAAAGAAAGATAAATTGTTACTAATTAAATTTATAAAACCATTGTTTTGGGGATTTTTAAGCCTAATTTTTATTGCTATGAGTATTATTGGTTTAAAAGGATTTGAAAAATTTAATTGGATATCAATAAAAATTATTGATATTGCTTCAATAACTGTGTGGAGTGCTGTTTTTGTAATAGTAGGAGGAGTAATAAGTTTGTTTGTGTGGTATAGTAAAAAATTTAAATTATGAAAACTGAAATTTTTGAAAGTTACCAGGAGTGGGAACAAAGAAAAGATAAAGCAGTTAATGGTGTCTCAACTAAGTTCGCACAAAAATACCCGAATTGGGAAGAAATGAATACCACCAATACCGGGTGTTGGAATTGCGCGGAGTGTTGGAATTGTTTTAATTGCGTTGAGTGTAAAGAATGTATTAACTGTGACGCAATAAAACAATGTGTTCAATGTAAAGAATGTTATATGTGCATGGAGTGCGTTGGTTGTATTAAGTGTCATCATTGTGCTCAATGTAGGGAGTGTTCGGAATGCACTCATTGTTTTGAGTGTGTGAAAAAAAACTTTTTGAAAAATGTTGGGGTGGAGAGAGACATCGTTATTTTTGATAAAATTGAAATTAAGAAATAAGTAAATTTATAGTAATAATAAACAAGATGAATAATAAGTTTTTTTATGTAATAGGGGTAGTTTTGAACTGGATTATATATTCGGGTATCCCAATAGCGTGGGAAATATTTAAAATGGTGCTCAAATTGGCACTTCAAGTAATTGGGGTGTTTATCATGATTATTTTCAAGATATTGATGATTGCGTTTATTGGATTAGGAATCGGAGGGGCGTTAAGTGCTTTTGATAATGACTAAAAGAAGAAAATATGTGCAAAGAAATACAACAACCAATGACTGAGCTTATTCAGCCTCATATAGTTACTATGCTAAGTGCTGATTTTAAAACACTGCATATCCGAATTATTATTACAATAATGGAAAAATTGCAGAAGACCCTTTATCAAAGAATTGATAAAGTGCCGTTTTATCAGCTAAGTTTATTTGACTCCGGAAGATTTGATACAGTGAAAATAGTAATTCCACTGAAAGATTTTGGAGTACGAGTAGATGAATATGCGACACTTAAAGCTGCTTTGAAACAGTTGTCTTCTGTAGCAGTAGAATTAGATACTGTAGACCCGGTTTCTAAAGAACCGGCTTGGGCAGTCAAAGGCTTATTGAATGCTTACATCCCTAATAAGAAGTACAATAGAAATTGTACAATAGAAATGGATGCCGATATCTGTAAAGTCTTGACAAATGTAGATAGAGGATTTACAAGGTTTTTTAAAGAAATTGCCTATTCAACACAATCTAAATATACACTCCGACTTTATTTGTTAATTTCTTCCTGGAAAGATAAGGGGGGATTTGAAATAAATATTAACAAATTTAGAAGATGGTTGGGAATAGGTAATAAATATAAAGATTTTAAAGACTTAAATAGAAGAGTGATAAATCCGGCAAAGGAGGAATTGAAAGAAAAAGCAGATTGTTTCTTTGAAGTAAATGAACTTTACAAAGAAGGAGAAAAAAAACCATCTAAACTGAAATTTAAAGTGATTAAAAAACACTTGAGTTTGCATGAACAAAACCACCTTGAGTTGCAAAAGAAATCTATTGAAAATATGTTGAAAATGCATTTCGGAATGGAACAAGAGTTGATAGATGATGTATTAGAAAATGCAACTATAGATAATGTGAAAATGATAAATCAAAAGTGTATAGAATTGCATGGGCTTTTCTCTGAAGAAAAAAATATAAGACGAATTAAAAATATGAGTCAATATGCGTATAAAAGTATTAAAAAATTGATGGACTAAAATAAATGATTTAAGGACGTTAATCTTGCTTTTCGCTATATCATTTTTTATTTATCACTATTTTAATACAAACAAAAGGAACTTCCTCTGGTCGTTCTTTTTTTTGTTTAAAATATGTTCTAAATCGCAAAATGGATGCCGCTACAATCAAGCGTATAGGTAACATTCTCTTTCCCTAATGTTACCTTGGTTTTCATAATTCTTCCTCTAATGCAAAATACATAGCCCCCATTGCTTTTATACTGCAAAAGTCTTGAGAGAAAATGAAAACTGGATTGTTTCAGCCGCTAATAAGGCACAAAAAGCTGTTGATTATATAACTGCTGCTTAAGTATAATCCTCGCTCATTTATTTTGAGCGAGGATTAATAAATTGTTTTACTTTTTATTAAATACAAATATGATACATTTATTCAAAGCTTTAAAAAGCTATTAAACTGAAATTGTGATGTTTTTTTAAAAAGCTCGGCCAACTGCTTTCAGACAGTTGGCCGTTGGACTTACATACGTGCAGCACCTTGAAGTGTTTTGATGTTCGTGATATAATTGATTATCGTCTTTGGATTAACATATTTACGTTTGTATTTCACAGATAAATGTAGGTGTGGGCCTGTTGTCCTGCCTGTATTGCCACTTATCGCAATTTTATCCCCGGCATTAATCTTTTGTTTCTTCTTCGTAAATATTTCTGATAAGTGGGTATAAATACATTCAAAATCATTGCTTTTGACTTTGATGTATTTGCCATTCTTTTTGTTCTCTCCCTGTTTGGTTATCACTCCTGGTAACATCGAATAAACAGTGTCATATTTAGCTCTTAAATCAATTCCATTGTGTTTATGATACTTGCCCGTTACAGGGTGCTGCCGTTTGCCATATTCATCTGTTATGGTTATTGTTTTTAAAGGGAGACTAAGATACTGAATGGGCTGTTTTACCGTGTCCGGCTTAGGTTCTTCTAAAGAAACAGTGTCTTGTTGTACCGGTGTTTTTTCAATTGGACGTAATGTCTTTAATCTTTTTGATTTTAAAGAATTAAATTGAGCTGAAGCGCTCAAAGAAATTAAAATCAAGAAAAATGTTACTATTTTATTGCTCATATTAATATTTGTATTATTTTTGCGCAAAGATATAAAGATTTTAGATAATGAAAAAAATTTCTTACAGTGAAATTCCTTTTGAGCAATTAAAAAAAGTTGGGTTTGAGGAAAAAAAGTTTATGGGATTAGGCAAATCAGAATTAGAAAGACTGCTTGCCGGATTTTTAAGTCAAAAATTATATGAATTAAAAGTTGATGATAAAAGTTATCAGGCCAAACTTTCTTTTGAAAGAACGGCTACCGGTGTAAATTTAAAATTGCATCCTATTCGCCGCGAAATTCAAAATGATTTTGATTTGAAAATTTCAGATATTGAGAAACTTAAAAAATTTGGGTATTTGTCTAAATATAATCAAATATACCAATTAGATAGAAAAACTAATGAAGTATTAAGAGTGAACTTAAAAGATATTACTATTCCTAAAAATATCAATGGTATTGCTTTATCCGGAAAGGAAATAGCACAACTTAAAAAAGGGAATGTGGTTAAATTGAAAGATTCTAATGTAGAGATTAAATTAGACTTAGATAATCCTAAAGGTTTTTCATCCAAAGCAGAATGGGAGAAAAAACAAGAAATGGAGTATGATAGGTTTGCTCATGATTATGTGGGTGGATTGAAAACAGATAAAAATCGGGCAGAATTTCAAAATGTTGTGAAACGACAAAGTAATACTTTTAAAAGATAGAACGATGGAAAAGAAGGTGGAATTGACATTCATTGATAAAATAACCATTCCAAGAAGTAAAAAATATAAGGAGTTTATTGAGGAAATGGAAAATACTCCTGTTGAAGCTTGGTATATGGATGGAGAAAGAGAATTTACAAAACAAGAATTGAAATTTTTGGAGTATTACCACATGAAACAACAGGAGTATTCCAAAAAGCAAGATTTTTATGATTCGCAAAATCAAAAAAATATAATCAAAATGGATGCAAAAATAGAACAACAGGGTAAAAAAGAAAAATGGATAGCAGAAAATAAGGATAGATTAGATAAAGATTATTTTAAACCTTTCGAAAATTTTAATACTTCTCCAAATGAGATTATGAGCAAAAAAGAATGGTATGAGGATGCTTATGAAAGGGAAGTTAAAAAGACACAAAGTTATCAGAGCAAAAAAGATATTAGTGTGTTAGATAAACAAGATATAAAAACGGCTATTGAAGCACAAGGTCTGGATAAAAAATTATCTAAAGAAGAAATTGAGAATCTTATGAAACTTAAACCTTCAGAACTTAAAAATATAGAATTGCCATTTTCTAAAGAAACTGCTGATAGCTTGAAAAAACAAGGTGTTGATTTTGATGTGAAAGATAATACTATCAAATTCAAAGCTAAATTTATGGTGCAGCAGGAAGCTTTTAAAGTAGAAGATAATTTGAAAAATGTCAAATTGCTTGAAAAAGAGGAAGTGCCATACAAAAGGAATAATGGGTTTTTAGAAATTACCAAAAGTAACTTGAAAAAATTAGGATTTGGAGTGTTGGCGTTGTTAAATCCGGTAGCGGCAGCTGCTGTATATATAGCTACTCGAAAAACAGAAGTTGATAATGCTTTTGGTTTGTCTAAAGAACAGATGAAAACACTTAGAAATGGGGGGATTGTCGTGAAAAATGAAAAGCTTCTACAACTTGATAAAGAAACTAATAATATTTTTTCTGTCAGTAAAAATGATATTAAAATAGGGAAGGAAATACAAGGTGTGAAACTAACGGAGTTTGAAAAAACAAAATTAAAAAATGGAATACCGGTTAATTTGAAAACTAATGAAGGTAAAAAATTTGAGGCTAAAATTGACTTATTTAGTAAAGATGGTATTTCAATAAATACATTAAATAAAAAAATACAACAAAAATCAAGTAAAGGTTTTAAATTCTCAATGTGATGAAAAGTTTTCAAGATTATAAAAAAGAAATTAGCATCATGCAAGCTGCCTCTTATATAGGGTTTGAGCCTAATTATGGGAAAGGAAGAAGAACTCTTGTTATGGAATTGAGAGAGAATGGTAAGAAAATTGACGAAATTCTCATCAAAAATGCGAACACCCCTAATGAACACTATTTTGATAGAAATAAGAAAGGAGGCGACCTGATTTCATTTATTAAAAATCATATAAATGATTTTAAAAATGTTCAAGGGATTAATAACGAGTGGTTAAAAATTAATACCGTTTTATCTGATATTGCTGCTGATGGAGAAAATTTGAAATTACAAGTGGCCAGGCAAATTAAACCAAAGGAAAAATTTGAAATTGAAAAATTTAATTTGAGGGCAGCAGAAATTAATGACCTTATATATCTCTCTAGAGAAAGAAAATTAAACCAACACACTATTAAAGCATTTTTGAGTAATATACAAATATCTGAAAATGGAAAATTTAAAAATATAGCCTTTCCGTTTCATAACAGTAAAAATGAAATTACCAACTTGGAATTGGTAAATTTCAAATTTAAAGGATTTAGTACCGGTGGGGATAAATCTGATGCAGCTTGGATTAGTAACCGAAACACATCTTTGGTAAAAGATGTGTTTATATTTGAAAGCACTATAGATGCGATGAGTTATTATCAACTTAATAAAGCTAAAATAAATTTGAATACAAGTAGCTTCGTAGCTGTTGGGGGGTATTTCGCTAAAGGGCAACTAAATAGTATTATTAATAGATTTCCTAATGCAAAGTTTCATACCGGATTTGATAATGATATAAACGGACAAATATATACCGCTATAGTAGAAGCTAAACTTAATGGAAAAGAAATGGCGATTTTGAAAAATAAGGAAAAAGGTACCATTGATTTTGAGCTAAATCAAAAAGCTTTTTCTATTCCGGAGAATGAATTTACACTTGGAAAATTTAGAGAAAAAACACGTTTTAAAGAAAAAGTTTCTCAACACCTGCCGGGTAAACAGTTTAATGATTTTAATGATGTAGTAAAAGGACTTAGCAATGGAAGAAAATATTAAAATACAACCTTCTTGGCGTTATTGGTTGGCTAATAATGTTATTATGATAATTCCTATTGGGCTAATGTTTTATTTTAGTCAAGAAATTATGCAAATAGAACTCTTGAAATTAGGAGTGGTTGCTATTATATTATTATTAATTCTTATAATGACATATAAATATTTTTTGATTACTATTTTTACAGAATTTACCATTACACCAACCCAAATTAAAATTGCTAAAGGTATATTCTTTAGAAATATATCCTATATAGAGTTGTACAGAGTGTGTGATTATGAAGAAAAAGAAAATATCTTTTATATGGTTTTAGGAGTGAAAAATATCTATATCCATTCAACAGATAAATCTACTCCCATTTTATTGATACCAGGGGTTAATACAAAAAATAAAATTATTGATGTCATTAGAGAAAGAGTAGAATTAGAAAGACAAAAGAAAAAAATATTTGAAATATCTAACAGATAATACTATGAAACGATTTATTTTGATTTTGACTATGATAATAAGTCTACAAGGACTTATTAAAGCACAAGAAGTTGTTTTTGACCCAACTTTAGCAGGAACAATTGTTGCACAAACGGGTATGTACAGTATGCAATTTAATGATATCAAGAATCAGCAAATGCAAATTAATAATATGCAAATAGTTAATAATATGATTCTTGAAAATATGAAAAAGCTTGAGGAAAAAATGCAAAAAGCTTTAACTAATGTTGCAGGAGTGGTTCAGAACGTAAAAGATATTCAGTACTGTTATAAATTAGCCCAAGATATTAATACCTTAATTCAAAAAACAACACAGATTGCCGGAAATGACCCGGAGCTTTTGATTTTGGCAGGAGAAGTAACAGGAGAGGTTACAAATAGAGTTTATGGACTTCTATCATACATTGGAGTGGCTACTTTGGGGGGAGAAAAAAATATGTTGAATAATAAAGAGCGTATAGATTTTATTATTCATGTAAAAAAAGAATTAGAACTGATAAAAGGGAATATATGGAGAATTAATCAAATTATGGAAGCTGCTAAACGAAATGGGTTTTGGCAAACTCTAAGCCCACAAACATGGCAATTTGTTAATAATGGCCAACAATATGTGAATGATATTATTAATAATTTCTAAATAATTGATATGGAAACAAATGAGATTAAAAAACCTTTGGGCTTATGCCCAATATGTAAAAAAGGATATATAATTGAAAACCAAAATGGGTGGGGGTGCAATTATTTTAAAAATGTAGATGATAAATGTGTTTTCCAAATATATCAACAATATTTTGGTTTGGCATTTAATGATGATATTATATTATCATTAATAGAAGATGGCGAAACAGAGTTTTTTGAAGATTTACAAAGTAAAGAAGGGAAACGGTTTTCGGCCAAGTTTAAAATTGAAAATAAAAGAGTAGTACCCGTTTTTAAAAAAACAATATTAGAAAGTAAATGTCCTAAATGTGAAAATGGTATCATACACATATATGATACAGGGTATGGCTGTTCTAATTTTAAAAACAATGAACAAGCTTGTGACTTTTTTATAAAAAAAGAAATAGCAGGCAAAAGCATTACAGCTGAAATAGCTGAGGAGTTGTGTACTAATCACGAAACAAGTTTTTTGAAATTTATTTCTAATACAGGAAAAGAATTTGAAGCAAAGTTAAGCTTAGATGAAAATAAAAATGTTTCATTTTCATCTAATATTGGGGTTAAATGTCCTAAATGTCAAGAAGGAGAAATTTATCTTGGCCAAAAAGCTTTTAATTGTTCTAACTTCAAAAAAAACGGTTGTGATTTTGCCATTTGGCGTGAAATAGGATTTAGAACAATAAGCATAGAAGAAGCTGTTGCGTTGATTAAAAATAAAAAGCTTGAAAGCCTCTGTGGATTTAAAAATAAACAACAAGAAGAATTTACTGCAAATCTTATTATAGATGAAAATTTTAAAATTAAAATATCAAACAAATGAATAAAACAGAATTGATTAAAAAAATTAGAGAAGAAGAAAAAAGTATCAGTTTAAAAGATGCACAAAAAGTTATTGATGCAGCTTTAATAATTATGTCTAAAGAATTAAAAAATGGGAACCATATATCTTTAAAAGATTTTGGGAAATTCGAGACAAAAATTAGAAATAGCAGAATTGGTAGAAATCCTCAAACTGGAGAAACTATTCGAATTCCAGAGAAAAAGGTTGTAAAATTCACTCCCTTTTTAAACATCTTAAATATGGAATGGTTATGAAAAAAATATATTATATATTATTTGTTTTAATTAGTGTTGTAGGACTTTCGGCTTGCCAAAGCTCTACAAAATTGGTGGTAACTACTCAACAAAACAAGTTGAGTAGTTTAACCATCCCTTCTAAAACCAAGATTGGGAAAAATATTGATTTAAGGGCTAAACGAATAACATTAAATAAAACTATAATTAATGCTCAATCAAAAATAGTTACAATTGGCCATGAAGGTTTTTATCCCATCGAGAGAGAAGGTAAAACTATTTTTATCTCAAGAAATATAACTTTCGAGCTTAATAGTTTTAAATTAAATGAAAAAAGTTGGCCAACATTAAATAAATTGGCTGAGAAACTAAAACAACAAGAAGAAATTCAAGTGAAACTAACAGGTTATACGGATGCGCTTGGAACACCAAAATACAATCAACAACTTAGTTACCTAAGAGCAGCTGCTGTAATGAAATATCTAAGGGAACAGGGAGTAATTAACCATATCACTATTGAGGGAAAGGGAGAAACACTATTTATTGCTGATAATAATTCACTTACCGGTAGAGAACAAAATCGCAGAGTAGAATTTGAATTTTTGTAAAACAATTTTTTTTGATTTACTTTTGCAAACATTAAATTATTATACTATGAAAAAAATATTTTATATAAGCTTTTTGGTTTTATTATTTATTGGGGGAGTTAGTTGTCAAAAAGAAAAACCGGAAGAAATTATTATTGTAAATACAAATCCGGAACCCGAACCACCTACACCTGTTGTGAAAGATACGGTACTTCTTAAAGTATGGTTGCATCATGATAATTATGGATTTATATTTCCAATAAATTTCTTTGGCCCAACTATGAATCAAGATACTATTTCTTCATTTACCACCAATACTTTTGATGGACAGCATTATTGGAGAAAAGCATCGTTAAAAAATAGAACAGGGTGGTTAATGGGAGGAATAGGCTCTAAGACAAATATTAACTTTACACCAATAAGGGACAGTTTAACAGCAGAAGTATACATTAATGATACATTAATACATCGTCAAACACAATTAGGCGACATTTCTATATATCTTGATTTAAAAGAGATTTTACAATAACTCTTTATTTTTATTATAGAACAGAGGTATTCATCATTTGATGAATACCTCTGTTTTTTATCAAGTAGTATAAAGCGTATATTTTCGATTTTAAACACGTGTTCTTATAAATTGATAAAATTATACTATTTGAAAGAAAAAAAGCAAGAGATTTTAATTATAAGCTTATTAAGAGTAATCTAATCATCCTTTCCCTAATGTTTCGGTAATTTTTCCCACCCAACCCTTTCAAGGTGTTTTTCCATGAGATACTTTTTTCCGCGTTTGTAGCTGGCACGAGAATATTCGTGCCGCATCAAACACTTATAAAAAAGTAACACATTCCAAAACGGACACCTAAAGACCATATTCATTACATTCATATCATCTTTTTATCGGTGTCCAGGATTAATGACCCAATTCCAAAATATGGAAAATCGGCGTAAAAGTTGGGTATTTGTCCCCGGAAAAGATAACTACAAAATTTTTAGAATTTATTTTTTGCGTTCTAAGGGATTTGAATTATTAAATGATATATAGGGATGATTTTAAAGAAAAAAGCTCTCAGAGGGCAAATTTAGGCTAAAATATGGCCTAAAAAAATAGCAATATGCAAAGAATTAATATTTATAATTTCAAAATCGGGAAAATCGGCGAAAAAGTTGGGTATTTGTCCCGGATGATAAAAAAAAGTTGGGTATTTGTCCCCGAAAAGTTGGGTATTTGTCCCCGAAAAGTTGGGTATTTGTCCCCGGAAAGTTGGGTATTTGTCCCTGAAAAACGGCTTAAATGCCTGATTTCAAATAAATTCTATACCCCTACTAATCTTACTAATTGATTAATTACTATTTTATCTAAGCAAAAAAAAAGGAATTTTTATAAGCTTAAAACCTTATAAAAATGAATTTTAACCGATATAAAACCAATTAACTTTAGGGAAAAGAGAGTTTGTTTTTGTAAAAGTTGGGTATTTGTCCTTAAAAAATAGCCATTTTTGGTCGAAAGTTGGGTATTTGTCCCTGAAAAAGTATAAAATGTTGTTTTTCAGTTATTTGTATCATACTTAATAAGTGTTAAATAAATAAGATAATTTAGTTTCGTATTATTTTATTTCTTATCTTTGTGGTGTAATAATAAATAATATATAAAATATATTATATAGTGTATTTTATATATTGTATAACACATTTTTTATAATGAAAAACTTAATTAATAAATTTGAAACTTTTGTGTTTAAAAATGGGTATACTCATTCAACTGTTTGGGATGACTGGTTAATGTTTATTATTTATGCTTTTACTGCAAATGGTAAAGCTTTGGATAATTGGATATATTCAAAAGAAGATAATGCAGTGTTTCAAGAACTGATGTTTGATTGGTTTAAACTAATGCATAAAGAAATTAATGATAATAAAAGTTGGTATGATGCGCTTGGAATTATGTATGAACAAATAATTTTACTGAAATCAAAAGCATCAAATATAGGTCAGTTTTTTACGCCTATCCATATTTGTAATTTGATGGTGGAGCTTTATAGTTTTAAAGGTACTGGACAACGAATTAGTGACCCCTGCTGTGGTAGTGGTCGTTTTCTTATCGCTTTTCATGCTAAAAATCCGGGTAATTTTTTGTTTGCTGAGGATATTGATAGAACAGCTTGTTTAATGACTGTTTGTAATTTCTTAGTGCATGGAGGTGTTGGCGAAGTTATTTGGCATAACTCTTTAGACCCAAATTCTTTTTTTGATGGGTGGGTGGTTAATAGAAATTTGAATAATCCGGCATCAAAATATTTTGGTATTCCTCACGTGGAAAAATTAAAACAAGAAGATTCTTTTTGTTATTCTAGTTATAAGGAGAAAATAAAAACTATAAATGTACAGGAAGAAATACAATTGTCTTTATTTCAATAAAATAACAAGTTAAACAAAGTTAAATAAATAATATAATTTAGTTTCGTATTATTTTATTTCTTATCTTTGTACCATATTTAAAAACAAATATCATGGAAAACATAACAGTAATTTTTAAAACTTCAAGATTTAATGAAAGAGTGTGTTACATTTCAAAGAATGGTTTTAGGTTTGACTATTTTGGTATCAATATCTATTATTCTTTTGAAAATTATAGTAATTTAATTTCTATAATTTCAGAGGCAAGTTTTTTGAAATATGATGCCGCTATAAGAACACGTGCTTCTAATTGGCACGAGGCAAGTAAAAAATGGTTTGATGATTTAAAATTAGTCAATGTTGAAAATAATGAATATATAACATCGGAAATTTTAGGTCAGGCTATAGTTGTTGATGAACAAGGAAATGAATTATGTTCAGTGGATGAATATAATTCAGAAAGTGGGGATGTGAAAATTGATGGAGACTATCATGCGTACCGGTGGGTTGGTGTAAAAGATTTGACATGTGGAGATGTTTTAAAAATCTTAACTAAGAAAGATAAATATGATTATGTATGTACAGATGAAGAAATCAAAGCAATTTTAAATGAAGCTTTTGAAAATGATTCTGATAAACAAAAAATGGTGGATGTTTTAATTCAAGAAGATAACTTGTTAGAGTTAGCTAATATGAGGAGGAAAGAAGAATTAATATTTGATAGAAAAGGAATAGATATCCTTCAAGATATCTTATTTGGATAAACAAAAATAGTCTCCCTTTAAAAATTACTTGTTTTGCTTTTAAAGGGAGACTAAAATTAAAATTAAGAGAAAATGAAATTAGTGATTGAAACTAAAGATAGAAGTTTAGAAGAATTGATAAAGAAAACTTATCTCAAAGCTTTAAAAGTGTATTCCTCTAAAAAGAACAACAAAACTTTGAGAACAATAATAGATGAAAAAATTGGAGATGATATCCTTGTTGGAAGAGGTGGCCATCATATTTGGATTTCGGGAAACGAACCAATTGAAAGATTTGCTATTATTTATTTGGATTAAACCATGTAAATGAAATGTTATGAAATTATCAAAACGACAACGGGAACATGTCAAGCAAAAGTATAACGGTAGATGTACTTATTGCGGAGACCCTTTACCAAAAATTTGGCATGCAGACCATTTAATACCCATACGCCGCAACCCTGACGGTACATGTCAAAATCCTGAAAATGATACTATCGAAAATCTTGTGCCAAGTTGCCCAAGCTGTAACCAAGCAAAAGATGTATACACAATAGAGAAATTTAGGGAGTTGATACAGAACTTTATTAATTCACTAAACCAAAGAAGCACGCAATACAAATTTGCAAAACGGTATCATCTAATCCAAGAAACAAATAATAAAGTTGAATTTTATTTTGAAAAATTCAACAAATAAAAAATATATACTAAATACTATTTAATATATAAAATGTTCTATATAAAATATAATATATATTATATACTGTGTTTTACATGATTTATAAAATGTATTAAATAATATAGTTTTTATTTTATGTAAAGTGTTTTAGGTTTCTTTGAAGATTCAAATCAAATATTCTGCTGCTGCTGAAATTTCAGCAGCCTTTCTATGTAGTAGGCAGTGAAAATAAAACAATAGATAATACAGCTGCCTATTTGAGCGGTTGGGCAAAAGTCTTGAGAGAAAATGAGATTTCGTCGTGCAATTATTTTTCCCTTACGTTTCGCGATTTTTTCTATTTTTGCATTTTAAATGGTTGCAGGAGTCTTACTGCAAGATGTGTTTTTGTCTTACATAAATGACGACAAAAACATATCTTGCCTATGACCTTGGTTAAATTTGAAGGGCATAGGAGTTATTTTATCTCGCAACTCGATAAAATTTTGACATGAAAAACGTAAAGAAAAAGAAAAAAAAAGGAGGCCGTCCAGAGCTTTCAAACGATTTAGCTTTGTCGAAAGTGGTTAATTTTAGGCTGACGCCTAAAAAGTTTCAAGAATTGAAAGAACTTTCAAAGGGATTTGGAAGTGTGTCAGATTTTGTGAAGCATAAAATATTTAGTGATAATTATTTTAAACTAAGTCCTAAAGAGTATTTTGCATCAATGGATAAGGTTAATTATCAATTATATAAAATAGGTAACAATATCAACCAGGTGGCAAAATTAGCTAATCAAAAAGGGATGAGTAAAGAAGTTTTGGAGGCTTTTAATTTGCTGTTGGCAGAGGTAAAAGAACAGGAACAAAAAATTATAAATATTAATCAAAAATTTTTAGGTAAAACATAATAAATAATATATATTATGTTTTATATATCTTGTAAAATGTAGTAAATAATATATTTTCTGTATTATCTAAAATATTTTAGATAATATTTTGTTATATAAAATATTTTATTTATTTTTGCGCCATGATTGTGAGGATACTTAGTGCGGCTAAAAGTTTTGCGGGGGTTCATTATAATGAACGTAAAAATAACAAAGGTAAAAGTGAGTTGCTTGTAGCTGAGAATTTTTATGGGTTAGGTAATGATGCTAAAAGGGCAGAATATATTAATTACCTTGAAACAGTTGTCTCTACAAATAAAAGGGTTAAGAATGTGCAATTTCATGCTGTGATTTCTTGTAAAGGAAAAGAGGTGCCGCATGAAAAATTAAAAGATTATGCTGTGCAATTTTTGGGAAAAATGGGATATGGAGAAAATCCATATTTAATTTATGCACATCATGATACGAAGAATAACCATGTTCATATTGTATCATCTAGGGTTAATAAAAAGGGAAAAAAAATTGATGATACTTATGAAAAGATTAGAGCACAAAAAGTTATGAGAGAAATTCTTAATCAAGATTTAAAATATCAAGCAAAAAAAGATTACGATGCTTTTAAAGAATTTGATGTCTCTACTTTAAAGCAATTTAAACTGTTATTAGAAAAGAAGGGGTGGATAGTAAGAAGTGGGAAGGATAATAATATTGAATTAATAAAAGATGGAAGAGTACAGTTTGAAATTGCGCAGGAGAAGATAAAAGAGGTGTTGGATAAAACTGTAGGGGAAGAGAGGAAAAAGGAGTTAGACAACAGGAAAAAGCAATTGAAAGCAATACTTATAAAGTATTATGTTTCAGATTTAGAAAAATATTCGGAATTTCTGAAAAGAAAGATTGGGGTGGATGTTGTGTTTCATACCGGTCAAGGACACTCCGTGCCATATGGCTATACCGTTATTGATTATAAAAATAAAGCGGTATTTAAAGGGTCTGAAATTCTGAAAATAAAAGAGATGTTTTCTATCGATGAAACATTAAACGCAAGACAACGTGTGAGAAATGCTTTTAAGAGTAAATCAAAATATAGTGCAAAGTTTCAAGAGCTGAAAGATTTAGGGGCGACCATCGATAAAAAAGGGAATGTAGTTCTTAATGGCGTGAAACTTTATAAACTGAATAAAAAAGATTTGTATAACCTTAATTTACTTGCTAAAAATAGAATGATTAGTGAATTTGAATTTTCATCTCAAGCAGAGTATGAGTTGTTTAGTGAATTTTTGGGGTTAAATATAGATGATTCTTTTAAGAAGATTGAGAAAGATAATTTATCATATTATAATGATATGATAAATTCTTATGATGAACATAAAGTGAATAAAGATAAATTGCCGGAGAATGTGGTTTTGATTTATAAAAAAGGAGAGGGGCGGTTTCTGTTAGACTTTGATAAAAAAGTTTTTATTAAGCTTAAAAATCAAAAACAAAAAATCAATGCAGGGGAATTTCATCAGAAAAATGTTGTTGATATTAGTAATGGAAATGATAAGGTAGTTTCCAAAATCCTTGCTGTAATGAATCAAAAGTTTGATGGGGTAGAGGAATATGATGAAAATAAGAAGAAAAAAAGAGAACAACAATATTAAAAAATTAAAACAATGGTAATAGTAATAGCTAATCAAAAAGGAGGTGTTGGTAAGAGCACCATTTGTGTTTTGTTTGCTAATTATATTTCAACGCAAATAAAGACTATAGTTGTTGATATGGATTTTCAGCAATCAATACATGATAGAAGGGAACATGATTTAAATACTTATGAAAATCCTATTATGTATGATGTGGTTAAATCACAAGATGGAGATGAAGTAGTGGAATTTATAAATAAAGTTGATAATGATGAAACTTTGATTTTAATTGATACACCGGGTAGAATTGATAATGATAATATATTGGGAGTGTTGAAAGCTGCACATTATATTATTGTTCCTATACATTATGACAAATTAACAATGAATTCAACGGATTTGTTTATCAAATTGATTAATTACTTAAAATTAGATGCAAAGCTTATTTTTGTTCCCAATAAAATTAAAGCAACTGTTAAGTATCAAACTAAAGAACAAATTCATTCAATTTTAAATAATGTTGGGGTGGTTGCGCCAAAATTAAGTGAAAAAATTGCGCTTGAACGATTAAATACACTTGAAAATTCCAAAGATGTTACTGAAATTATAAATAAATCATTCTCATTTATAGTTGATTATATACAAAAGTAAAGAAAAATATTATTTTTTTTTATATTTCATGTTTGGTTATTAATAATATTTATATTTGCAAAATCAAAAGTTATGGCTTTAAAAATAAAAGAACAACAGAAGCAAGGAAAAACGAAAGAGGATATTTCTTTAACAGAAATTGCTCAAAAGATAAGGGGAAACAAGGTTCCTATTGAAAATAATAAAGAAGATATAGAAAAAGGAGATATAGGAGAAGAGTTTGAAAGAATTTTAGAGGAAGCAATGGTGCAGGAATATGAAACAACAGGAGTAGTATATATTGATGCCAATATCAAGGAAGTTTTTGATTTGATTAAAAAAAGGAAAAAAGTAACAATATCTAATCTTACGTCTTGGATTCTGCATCAATGGATTGAAAAACATAGTGAAGATATAAAGAAATTAAATACAAATGTAAATCCGTTTTTTTAAACGGTCGTTTAATAGAACTAGAAACTAAAACTAAATCCTCTCTTACGAATACTTCGCTTTGGTTTAAACTTCTCTATTTCTTGTTTTAAATATTTACAACTTTGCTCTCTCATAAAGTTAAGAAAAATATTTAAATCATTCTTTTTCCGCGTTGCTTCCAAAGCGTCAATATATTTACTTTTATCTTCTTTAAATACAAATGACAAAGGTTTATTATGGAAACCTTGCACATAATTCATTATCAAACGTGAGACACGCCCATTGCCATCGGCAAATGGATGAATATTTACAAGTTGAAAATGTGCCTTAAATGCTAAATCATATACTTCACGTATAGAGTTTGGATTAATAATTTTAATATTATTATTTATATCATCTACAAGTTGAGAAACTTGTGCTGGTACTTTCTTATAATCCATAAAAGTTGTATTACCTGCCCTAACTGTAAGCTTTCTAAATTCCCCTTTAGAAGAATCAAAATCTCCACCTATACAACTAATATGACTCCCTGTTCCTTTCATAACTAAAGCACTAATCTTTTGTATGGTATTAACAGATAATTTTTGTTTACTATTTGCTAAATTAATAACATATAACAAGGCATTGTAATGGTCCTTAGACATTACAGAATGTTCAAATTCTTTCCCTCCAGGTGTAATACCCTTATCAAGCAAAATGGTATTTTCATTTTCTGTTAGAGAAGAACCCTCAATAACAGTTGAATGATGAACAATTGAGTAATTGTGAAACCTCTCGAAGTCTAAGGGTTGTTCTTTCGCTATAAAACTGCTATATTTTTTATATAGCTTATCGATATCATAAGATTTTTCCATAATCTACTCCATTTTTTTGAGAAACTCTATATTTTTCTTTAACTCCTTTTTCCTCTTCCTCAAAGGGCAACTAAATAGGTTAAAAGGAAATCTATTAGGCTTTATATATCTTGAAGGTATTACGATATATTCCTTCAAATTTTCTATTTCTCCTAAATAATCCGGAAAGCAACATACAATAACGTTTTTATTGTTTTTAATTAAATCCCTTTCCTCTTCTTTTTCTATGAGTTCCAACCCGTCGACAAATATTAAATCATCCTTTCCTAATTTTTCATTATTCCAATCCTTCCATTTAATATTTTTCCAATGAGGAAGATTTGAATAATCCTCTTGATGAAATGTCTTTATTCTAAAGATATTTTTTTTATTAAGTAGTTTAATAATTTGAGGAAGAAAAAAATAAGTTTTTCCAGTTCCCGTAACTCCTGCTATAATTATTTTCATTCTATTAGTGTTTAGTCTTAAATAGTTATCGTTTAAATCCTCTTTTAATTTCTAAGTTTCTAAATTTTAAATTTAACTGATATAGTACATTAGCTACCCCCTCTTTGTTTTTAAAATCTATACTGTTTAAAGTAATATTCCCTTTTTGTATAATTTTATTTAGAAGCTCCTTGTTTTTTAGTTGCATTTCTCTTGTTTTTCTAATAGTGTATGATGGACTTGGAAATTGAATATTCCATTTATTATTTTTTAAAACATATGTTCTAATATGTTTCTTACCCAAATAGGTAAAAATATGAATCTTTTCCACCATTTTTCTTTTATACAATAAGTCTAATGAATCTAATAATCCTTTCACAGCGTCATCATGTGATTTCTTTTCAGATAATCTCCCCCATCCTTGAAGATTCCTTTCTTCCTGGTAACGATTATAGTAACCTAATTCAGTAAACAGAGCTGGTGCAGATATACAAAACACTTCCACACTAAAACCATTTTGTTTCAATTCTTTTGCAGTATTATAAGGGGTTGTAGGGTTACGCATAGTTCCTTCAATAATCACATCATACCTGTTTTTTATTGCTTCTTGGATTAGTCCTTCAGTAAAAACAGATGATAATATTTGAGTTTCAGAAGAGAACAACTTTTCATTATTTCTCAATTCTTTAAAATTAGGATGATGTATTCGATAGTTGTCTCCATTTATAATTAAAAACATACGATTAGGGTACATCTGTTCTATTTTGGAAACTAAACCTCCTTTCCCACAAGCTGGTTGCCCCCCTAAAAGAATAGCTTTAGGATTGTTTTGTGATTTTATTGTTCTCAAATAAGTATTTTTTTCTTCCTCAAAAATCTTAAGTGCTTCACTAATTTGCATATTCTTGTTTTAGAATTGGTGAGTAAATTTTAATCACTTTTTCCATTACAGATAATCTTGGTATTTCATCTGCTCCATATAACATTCTTTCCTCTAAATTGAGCACTTCAATTTCAAGTTTTAATTGTTCTATTTCAGCTTGCGTTTTGACAGTTTTCAATAAACGGGATTTTATTCCTCGCATTCCATTTACCAAGGTTAATGCGGTGTCTAAACTAACTGGATATTCCATAATTTTTTTGATTAACGATGTTTTTAAATATATTACAAAGATAAGAAATAAAATAATACGAAACTAAATTATCTTATTTATTTAACTTTTATCAAAATTTAAATTTGACAACTCCTAAAATTTCCTTGCCCATTTTTTCAAGAGCAACAAGAAAGCTTTCATATTGCTCTGCAGAAAACAATGCCGAGTGAGTTGTTTTCAATTTATTATTTAGAAGCCCCCTACTTATTCCCATTTCTTGAGCCACCGGCACAAGATTTATACGCCATCTTTCAATGACGTTAAGAATCATTTCATCTGCTGAAATGGTACACCCCCCTCGTCTTTCACACCTAACAATTCCTTTTTCTTTTGCTATATAACAAGCCTCAATGATATCTTGAGCAATTCGAGTTAAAGAATCAATAAGTATATCATATTGTTCTTGAGAAAACTTCCCATTTTTATAATTAGTTAGCTTACTCCAAAGCGTAACTCGTTTTATCCCTATTTCTTGAGCCACCGGCACAAGATTTATACGCCATCTTTCAATGATGTTAATAATTGCTTTTTCCGGGGAAACTGTACATCCCCCCATTTTTGTTATAAGGATTTTATTTTCGTCCATATTTAATGTTGTATTAAAAATGTTATTATCTTTGTCAGCTGAAACATTCATGATTAAGTTTTCATTAGTTTGAATGAAACATTAATCAAAATTGTGAATAGCTTTCAGTTATTGAATACCAGGTCTCTTAATTGAGACTTGGTTTTTTTTAGACTTTACAGCACACTCAATTATTCTCACAAACTCTTTTTTTAATTCAAACTCCTTTTCAACTAAATTTCTTTTTTCTTTCGCAAATACCCATTTAAAAAGCAATTCAATAACAAAAAGATTTATACCAATACTTAATATAAGCATTCCCCAATACAAAACAATATCCAAATTTGTTTCTTTAGTATAACTTTCAAGAAACATAAAATATAAGATAATCCATATTCCAAACCACCACAACCTTGTCCACTCTTTTACCTTTAAAAACTTTTCTTTTTCAATATCAAAAATTTGATATTGAAAATATATTTTCACTAAATCTTCTTTTTTTATTTTTCTTCCTTCATTAATACTTTTAGTATTATGCAGCTTCCAGAATTCTGCAATTAAATTTTCACACATTTCACATTCCACGCACATTTGACACGTTTTACATTCCTTACAACTACTACAATCTTCGCATTCAACACAATTCCAACACCCGGTATTAGTTTCATTCATTTCCTTCCAATTGGGGTATTTGTTTGCGAATTGTGTTGAGACGCCATTGGCAGTTTTATCTTTTCTATTCAGAAAAGCATCGTAACTCTCAAAAATTTCAGTTTTCATTTATCATTTTTTTAATAACAATAATAGGTCTCACAGCGAATTTATTTGTTTTTATTGAATTTGTTAGTTTATTTTCTTGTATAGATGCCACCATCCCAAGCGCTGAATTTTCTTGTGTTTCTGAAGCAGTCCAATACCAGGGATAAAACGGTTCTCCCCCAATTTTGCTATTTACGGCATTAATTGCATGAAAATTCTCAGCTAAGGCAGTAGCTTCGCCTGCAGATGGCACGAACCAACCGGGTACATCTTGCGGCTGATAATAAAAGCATTTTTCAAACACCGGTGTTCGCACATTATATTTATCGCCAAAAGAAATGATA
>PDWI01004086.1_pt1 | contig 46061 bp, 35 predicted proteins | sample 1430891 | NCBI WGS metagenome assembly PDWI01 (sample SAMN01162508, study PRJNA174530) | Oral metagenome, whole genome shotgun sequencing project. | biome: Marine environment; feature: Marine mammal; material: Swab sample of the gingival sulcus; isolation source: swab sample of gingival sulcus...
TGTGAGTTCAATTCATCCCTATATTACACTTGCACCGAACAGACAGCGATTTTTTGCCATCTATCATTTGCCGCTCCACGGTTTATGAATAGGATACGAACCACTGATTATCAGGCAATTTCCCTCATGATTTAATTATCAAGAGCTTGCCCTTATAATCCGTTATGCAGGTGGAATACCTGACAACTTGACCAGAGCGGTAAAATCAGGCAAGTTTACCCCGTATAAATTGATTGCCAGGAATTTGCCCTTACAATCCGCTATGCAGGGAAATGCCTGATAACCTGATCAGAATACCAGAGCGGTAAAATCAGGCAGTATATCCATATTGCTGTTTTCCCAGCATATCTTCCGGAAACTGACCATTTACTGTATTATCGGGTTACTACGGAATATGTCACATGTCAAGAAAAAATCGCAAAATCCTGGATGAAGTCCGCGATGTGCTGAGACGCAAGCACTATCCCATCCATACGGAAAGAATCTATGTCCTGTGGATCAAAAAATTCATCCATTTTCATCAAATGACATCAAGGGACGATCTTGTCGGCGGCAAAGCCGGAATCTATGAAAGAAATCACAGTACGCTCCGGAAAAGGCGACAAGAACCGCGTCACCACTTTTCCCGCATCCATTATCCCGACGCTTCGGCCCCACATGGTCGGCGTGAAACTGCTCCACGAAACGGATCTCTCCGAAGGATTCGGCGCGGTGTATCTGCCCCGCGCTTTGGAAGGCCATCCGCGCTTTTGGCGGCGTTGAGCGCGGCCCTTGCCAGGGCGTCCAGCGACAGTCGATGCCCCGGCTTCGCTGCACTTCCAAAAGCAGATCCAGAATGGGCAGGGCGGAAAAATTCTCGTCAATCAGGCCGGAGAGCACCTTGCAGTCAAATCGCTTGATGCGGCTTGTATCGCGGAATCCGGTTTGCGGTAAGCCAAACTTGCGTTTTCGCCCTGCAGGCAGATAATTCTGCCAAAGCCATACCCACATGCAATAAAAGCAGGATGTCAGTCAAAAATATTTTCTGTTCCTGCCGAATGTTGTCGGCACACGATTTTTGATTGTTCACTTGACAATACTGATAGTATACGGATATGTCGGGCGGATCATCTGGAAAGAGAATCCATGGTCCGCCTGTGCAGATCTCATTGCCAGGGTCTGCGGCATCAGTGTCGTTGACCCCCTTGAAAAACCGGAATCGGCTGATTCCGGTGACAATCCGGTGTGGCCGGATAAATTAAGGCTGGTCCGCACCTTGCCTTACGGCGATGTCATGGCCATTGAACAGATCTGGGAGAAGCTTTCCATTGGCGAGACCCCGCGCAAAGTGTGCCGCGACAGTAAAATGCTGATGGAATATGAAAAAGCCCTGCTGGCCATGACCGCCAATTGATTGTGCCGCCCGGCTTCCAGACCCGGCGTATGGGAACGATGGCCCGAAACCGTGTACCTGCCTTCCTGCAATGGCCTGAAGCCTCGACAGATGTACGAAGCCATGGATCTTCTGCACGAGAATATCGACGCGGTCGAAAAAGCGATCTTGCTTTCCGCGGCCGGTCTGCTGAATCGGGAAGCGGATCTGATCTTTTACGACACGACAACCGCATCTTTCTGCACCGGTTATGAAGATGAGGATTCCGGACGGATGTTCGGCCGCTCCAAAGAGGGGACATGGACGCCCCAGATGGTTGTGGCACTCGCCGTAACGCGTGACGGTCTTCCCGTCCGTTCATGGGTTCTGCCCGGCAACACATCGGATGCCGCCACCGTCAAGAAGGTGAGGGACGATAAATGCAGCGAATTTCCCCAGGAAACACTTAATATTTTGAAAAAATTAAAAATAAATATACCTGAACAGCTTTTGTCCGTAGACAGACACTCCTGATTTTGTAGACACACGCCTGAATTTCATTCATCAGCTTAAAGCCTTGTCACTTCTGCGCTCACCGGATTTTATTTGTCCACAGCCTGAAAAATGCAAGTTAGAGTGTTAAATTTTAATCGCTCTTAAGTTAATGACATTGAGGTATAAATACGAATGGGTATAGCTTCTGATATTACAATTATTGTCGTCGCTGGTTTAATTGGCGGTCTCGTTGCCCAGCGCTTAAAAGAACCTTTAATCATAGGATACATTCTGGCTGGCGTTATGGTCGGGCCGTTTACCGGCGGGGTCACGGTTTCCAATATTCACGATATTGAATTATTAGCCGAGATTGGTGTTGCGCTTTTGCTTTTTTCCCTGGGACTGGAATTTTCACTAGAAGAATTAAAACCTGTTGCCCGGATTGCGTTGATTGGCACCCCGATACAGATGCTGCTTTCAATTTTCCTTGGCTTTGGAATCGGTAAACTGTTTAACTGGTCTTTCAATGACGCGATATGGTTTGGGGGATTCATTGCCTTATCCAGTACAATGGTGATTCTTAAAACACTGATGAGCCAGGGGCGAATGGGAACCCTTTCAAGCCGGGTCATGATAGGGATCTTGATTGTTCAGGATCTGGCGGTTGTCCCCTTAATGATTATTCTGCCTCAGCTGAATCAGCCCGAAGCAGGGATACCGGCGGTTGGCTGGGCCGCCCTCAAGGCGGTAACATTTCTGGTTTTGATGATTTTTATCGGGACGCGGCTCATTCCAAAATTGCTGGCCTATATTGCCAGACGCAATTCCAGGGAGCTGTTCCTGCTGGCAATCACCGCAATCGGTCTGGGCGTGGGATATGGCACTTATTTATTCGGTTTATCATTTGCCTTTGGTGCGTTTATTGCCGGAATGGTACTCAGCGAATCTGATTATGGCCACCAGGCACTCAGTGATATTATTCCTCTGCGGGATATCTTTGGTCTGCTTTTCTTTGTCTCGGTGGGTATGCTTCTGGATCCGGTCTTTTTGCTTAAAAACTGGCGGACAATCCTGATTGTGGTTTTATTTGTATCTGCCGGCAAGGGGATCATCTTCAGCGCGTTAAGCCGTTTATTCAACTATGGCAACGTCATTCCCCTGGCTTTGGGATTCGGCATGTTCCAGGTGGGCGAGTTTTCATTTGTACTGGCCAGGGTTGGGGTCAGCACTGGTTCCATCTCCAGCGATCTTTACGCCCTGACGCTGGCAACCGCAATTATAACCATGCTGCTGACACCGCTTGTCTCCGGATTGACGGCCCCATTGTACGGACTGCGAAAGCGGATGTTTAAACAAGAGGCTGTACAGACCATCAATTTGCCGGATACCGGCCTGCGCAACCATGTGGTCATCGCCGGCGGGGGACAGATCGGGATTTATGTCGGTCAGGTTCTGCAGCGCCTGGAACTCTCTTTTGTCATTATTGAATTGGATTACCGCCGGGTGATCCAGACAAAGCGCATGGGATTTCCGGTGATTTACGGCGATGTCACCCGGGATGTTGTGCTGGAGGCCGGTAAAATAAAAAAAGCCAATCTTGTGCTCATTACCACACCAAGGATTGATGTCACAGGAGCCGCCTGTGATCAGATCCGTCGTCTGAACCCCAGGGTAAATATTGTGGCAAGGGCTGAAGGGATAGAACAGATGACGGCACTGCATGAGCAGGGTATACAGAAAGTGGTTCAGCCCGAATTTGAAGCCGGTCTGCAATTCACCCGCCAGGCGCTGCTGCATTTAAATATCCCGACCACGGATATCCAGAAATATATCGACGCCTTTCGCAGAGATCTGTACGCCCCGCTTTTCAATATCTCCCAGAAAGATCAAAGCCTGTCCCAACTGCAGAAAGCGTGTGACCTGCTGGAGTTTAACTGGATAAAACTTTTGCCCGGCAGCCCTGTCATCGGCCGGACGATTAAAGACCTGGAGCTTCGCACCAAGATCGGAATATCTGTGGTTGGTGTGATGTATAATGGCGTGATGCATCCGAACCCCGTTGCGGATCATCAGTTCAAGGCAGGAGAATTGATTGCTGTTATGGGCAATGCCCGGCAGCTGGCAGATTTTCAATCGCTGATTTCGCATGAGTAAGGCGGCTTAAAACCCGGCGCAGCTGTGGGAGATTTAATTCTGACCGCGGGCTCACCGCGTCATTGATTGCTTTTGAACCTGAGCGGAGAGGGAGGCTGCGCCGCCATTGCGGCGTTCCCTCCGCTTCCCGCCCGGGGAACCGGGGGGAGACAGGAGGGAATCAATATTTTGTCTGGATCAGGACGCGGACCACACTACAGCCGTTCGATGTCGTCTTCGCCCAGATACCCGCCGGTCTGCACCTCAATGATTTCCAGCGGAATCTTGCCGGGATTTTTCAGGCGGTGGGGATTGCCCGGCGAAAAATAAATGGAGGCGCCTTCGGTGAGAATGCGGTCTTCGCCGTCTTTGGAGATCAGGGCCGTGCCGCTGACCACGATCCAGTGCTCGGCCCGGTTATAATGCTTTTGCAGGGAAATCCCGGCGCCGGGCTTGATGACGAGGCGGTTCACCCGGAAGCGCTCGGCAGATACCAGCCGTTCGGAGGCGCCCCAGCGGGAGAAAACGGTTTTGTGGGCCCTGGTTTCCGGCCGGTCATCCGCCTTCAGCTTTTCCACCAGGGCCTTGACATCCTGCACCCGGTCGCGCGGCGAAATCAGCACCGCGTCCGCCGTTTCCACCAGAATGTGGTTTTCCAGCCCCACGGCCGCGACGAGGCGCGATTCGGCCCGCAGATACGAATCCTTCACGTCGTAGAGCAGCACATCTCCGGCGGCCACGTTGCCGTCGCCGTCCTTGTCGCCCACCTGCCACAGGGCCTCCCAGGAACCCACGTCGTTCCAGCCGCCGTCAAAGGGAACCACGGCCCCCCGGTCCGTTTTTTCCATGATGGCATAGTCAATGGAATCCGAGGGGCAGGCGGCAAAGGCATCTTCGTCCAGGCGGAAGAAATCCAGATCCGTTTTGCCGGCCGCCACGGCAGCGGCGCAGGCCGCGTGCATTTCCGGATTCAGCCGCGCCAGCTCCGCCAGCATCACGTCGGCCCGGAACAGGAACATGCCGCTGTTCCACAGATATTCCCCGGAGGCCAGATAGGAGCGGGCCGTTTCCAGATCCGGCTTTTCCACGAATTCCCGGATCTCAGACACCGGGGCTCCGCCCTCGCCGGGAAACGCCGGATCGCCGGTGCGGATGTAGCCATACCCGGTTTCCGGGGCGTCGGGCTGGATGCCGAAGGTGACCAGGCGTCCGGCCCTGGCCGCTTCGACCGCAATGGCCAGGGTCCGGTGGAATTCGTCGATGCGCCGGATGTGGTGATCCGCCGGCAGCACCAGCAGCAAAGGGACGTCCTCTCTGTCATGGTCTTCCATGACTTTCATGGCAGCGGCGGCGGCGGCAGGCATGGTGTTCCGGCCTGCCGGCTCCAGAATGAGGGCCCTGGGCGCCGCGCCCATCAGCCGCAGCTGCTCGGCGATCATAAACCGGCAGACGTCGTTGCATACGACCACGGGCGGGGCCAGGTCCGGCACACCGCGAAGCCGGGCCACGGTTTCCTGGAGCATGGTGGGATCGCCCACCAGGGGCAGAAGCTGTTTGGGATGCCGCCGGCGGGACAGGGGCCACAGACGGGTGCCGGATCCGCCGGCGAGAATGACCGGATACAGCATGGCGGAAAAAATCCTTTCCCGTGCCGGGATGGCGGCACGCAGGTACAGGGTGGGCCGGGGGGAACCCGGTAATGGCCGCCGGTCTGGATGGACAGCAATTTATGCTTTCGATCAGCGGCAATTCCTGATAAAATACATCAATCACTCGGCCGCAAAATTGAGAATCTTTCCATCCGCCCCGGCGTACGTCGGTTTTTTTTGTCCGATTTTCCGCTGCATGCCCGGGCGGGCGGGATGGCGGGGTCGAAACCAGCGGCCGGTTTTCTTTTACCGAAAAGAGGGTGTCATGAACAAGATTTTTTCTTCGCGTTTGTCTTCCCCATGTTTCCGTAATTTCCGGGGCGTTTTCGTGAGCATCGGACTGCTGACGAGTCTGCTGCCTGCATCCGTTTTTGTGCCCCAGGCCGCTGCGTCGGATCTGCAAAAAACCCTTCAGGGCGTGGCCGGCGCATTGACGGGCGGCGGTGAAACGCAGAAAGACAGCGGATCTGATACCAGGGCCGATGTTCACCCCCTGGCCGCAGATGGATTGAAAGAGGCCCTGTCTGTGGGGATACAGGAGGCGGTGAAACTGGTCTCGGCCCCGGACGGTTATTTTAAGAATGACCTGATCAGGATCCCCCTTCCCGATTCGCTGAAAAAGGCGGACGGGCTCATCCGGGGCATTGGCGGCGGCGTACTGTCCGATGCGCTTATTGAAAAAATGAACCGGGCTGCGGAAGCCGCCGCGCCCCGGGCCACGGATATTTTTCTGTCGGCCATCAAGGGCATGAGCATTGAGGATGCAGCCGGGCTCATGACGGGCGGGGATACGGCGGCCACGGATTATCTGAAGGAAAAGACCGGTGACACGCTGGTGGAAAGCTTTTTTCCAGATGTGGATGCCAGCATGAAGGAAATCGGAGCCGTGGCGGCCTTTGATGATTATATCGGAAAATACGCGGATAATCCCCTGGTCAGCGCGGTCCTGCCCGAAACTGATATCAGCCGGTATGTCACCGGAAAGGCAGTGGATGGGCTTTTCGTCATGGTGGCCGGGGAGGAGGAACGGATCCGCCGTGATCCGGCGGCCCGGATCACGGATTTATTGAAGGATGTGTTCGGCGGAAAATAAAACACCCCCGCCTCAATCCTTGCCGGGAATCCGGCCGCAGGGCCGGGCCCGGCGATTTCTCCCCGTTCATTGAAAACAGCCGCTTTTCCTTTTTGCCGCAGCAGCCAGACTGCCAACGCGCCGCGGTCATTCCAAAGGCGGATCAATGGCCGGAAGACGTCCCCGCCGCGCCGTCGTTCACCTGCATTTCCCGCATGCGGTGATAGAGCAGACGCACCATTTCATATTCAAACGGCGAGTCGAAATCCCCATAGGCAAAGGGCAGGGAAGCCCGGTATTCCAGGCTTTTCACGGCGGAAAGGGACAGGTCCGTAAATTCGGGGATTTCCAGCGCGGTGACGCCCATACTGGATCCCGCTCCGTCCACCAGGGTGCCGGCGGCATCCCGGACTGAGGATGGTCCGAGAAGGGGCAGCATGAGGTACGGCCCTGCGGGCAGGCCCCATACGCCCAGGGTCTGGCCGAAATCTTCCGCGTATTCGGGCAGGTTTTCGATTGCGGAGGCCGGATCCCACAGGCCGCATATTCCCACCGTGGTATTGATCATGATCCGCCCGAGAACCGTTCCGCCTTTTTCCGGTTTTCCTTGGAGAAAGCAGTTGAGCATGACCGGAATATCCCCGATATTGTCGAAAAAATCCGAGATCCGGTTGCGGATCATGCCCGGGATGAGTTTCTCATACCAGCGGACCGCAGGTTCCATGACATAATCATCCGCCAGAATATTGAAACTGTAGATGCCCCGGTTCATGGGCTCGAAAGGGTCATCCACGTCCAGAAAGGAAAAGTTCCGGTCACGGGATCGCGCGTCTCCGGTTTCCGCCGTACCGGAAATTCCGGACCGGGCCTGCTTTCCGCTTTCCGGATGCAGGGGGATGGGGGCTGGCGCCGGGCCTGTGCAGGCAGAGAGCAGGAAGAGGAGCAGACCGGCGGTCATGATGCCGCGCAGAGAGACGGATATTTCCCCGTCCGGATACAGATCAGTTTTCACGGGAGGCCTCCAGCTTCTCTGTTTCCGCCGCTGCCATGGGCATGTTCCCGGTTTTCAGAAATATCATCATATCCTTTAGGTTCGGCGGAAAACTCATATTGCCCAGATGCCCGCCGCGCGGATAAATCCTCGCTTTTTCATTGAATACCGAGCGTAGAAAGGCCATGTCTCCAGGGCCTAGGATGATATCGTCGGCGTTATGAACCAGAGCGACGGCGGGTGAATTCCGCAAAAAATCCGCTATCGCCGGCAGGCTGATCTCCGCTGCCAGCGCATCCCGGACAAGGTCATCCGGAAGATTTGCCGATTCCGGCCGGTTTTCCCGGTACAGGGGAATGAGAAAGCGGTCCAGATAGTCCGTGAATTTCCAGCCCAGGGCAACCTTGAAATAAGGCGTGGTGGAATCGCCGGGCAGAAAATTGCGCCCCGGTTCAATGAGGCGTCCCCCCCCGGTCATAAGATCTGCCGTGAATACCATATTGGCCAGGGAAAGACGAAAGGCGATGCCGATGACGCCCCGCAGGTCCGCGTCCGTGACATCGGCCTCCATGCGGATATAGTACAGAAAATCTTCGTCAATGATCAGATCGCCTTTCCGCTCGAAATAGGGGGAGAGCCGCCCGATGAGTTCGTCCAGAAAGAGATCCGGACGGCCTTGAATCCGCTCATCAATATAGCGGTCGAATATGCCGGTGGCGGTCAGCAGGTTCACGGGCGGATTGATGAGCAGTACCCGGGAAAAATCAAAGGATGCGCCCGGGGCTTCTTTCTCGTCCCGGGCCGCCGCAAACGCAGCGGTAAGTCCGCCCAGGCTGTAGCCGGCGAGACGGAATTCCGTAATGTCCACACGGTCCCTGATATCGCTTCGGATCCGGCGCATCAGGCGCAAAAGATCGGCCGCGTCCGGTCCGGACAGGCCGGGAATCCCCGAACGGCAGCCCATGACGGCGAAGCGCCGGTTAAAGGTGGAATTCAGGCAGACCGCGTGCATGCCGGCGTCGTAACAGGCTTTTTGCAGGGCCCTGGCCTTGGACGCCGTATAATTGGATCCCGTGCCCGGAATGATAAAAATCAGGGGGGCCGGTTCCGGCCGCCAGGCCAGGCTGTAGGCGTAATCCGCGATATGGCGCAGCCGGAGGGAATCCGGCGGCAAGGGATTTTTCAGGGTCAGCACCCGTTCCCGGAGCATGACCGTATCGGCGTCCATATCTGCGGGAGAACCGGCCACAGTGGCCCAATACGGATTGGCGAACGGGTACTCCGCAGCCGTACTCCGGGGAGCCGGGGCGGGACAGAAGAGCAGGAGCAGGAATATCAGAAGTTTTTTTTTCGTGGGCATGGAGCGATTCCCTGGGTTTGGCCGCATGATGATCCGGCGTCCGGTCCGTTATCCGGGAAGATCGCGCCTCTGGATCAGATCCACGCCATATTACAGGCGGAACGACGGGAACACAAGCCGCGCGTGCAATTTATCTCCGGCGGAGAATATTGCGGCCGCGGCCCTGCTTCCGCGCGAGGGGAAAATGCGGGAAGCCTCCAGGCTCAAAAATCAGCGGAAGATCCGCGTCGCCATCAGCGCCTGTCTTCTGGGTGCGGCGGTGCGCTATGACGGCCGGAGCAAAGAAGATCCGGTTCTGGTGCGGGCCCTGACCCCGCATATTCACTTCGTTCCCGTCTGTCCGGAAACCGAATGCGGCATGGGGATTCCCCGGGAACCCATGCGCCTGGAGGGCGATTTTCGCCGGCCCCGTCTCGTCACCCATCACAGCCGGATCGACCGGACGGACTGCCTGGAAGCCTGGTGCGCTGTCCGGCTGGGGGAACTGGAAGCGGAGAATCTGTGCGGCTGCATTTTCAAAACCAGGTCGCCCTCCTGCGGCATGAGGCATCTTGATGTGTTTGATGAAAAGGGCATGTCCGCCAGAAATGGTGTCGGCATTTTCGCCCGCATGTTCATGGAACGCTTTCCCCATATGCCGGTGGCGGAAGAGGACAGTCTGTACGATCCCGTCATAAGGGATGTCTTTCTCCGGCAAACCGCCCGGTTCCACCGGGAGCGGCCGCATGTCTGAGAGCGTTTCAGGAGATTTCCCCCGTATCCGCGCCTGCCTGCTGGACTGGTTTGATGCGGTGAAACGGGATCTGCCCTGGCGGAAGGATCGGCATCCCTACCGCGTCTGGGTATCGGAGATTATGCTCCAGCAGACCCGTGTAGAGGCGGTCATCCCTTATTTTCAGCGATTTATGGACGCCTTCCCGGATCTTGAATCCCTGGCCGGGGCTGATGAGCAGCAGGTATTGAAATTATGGGAAGGATTGGGATATTACGCCCGGGCCCGGAACCTGCGGAAGGCGGCCCGGCGGGTGGTGGCCGAGCATGACGGCGTGATCCCCGCCGACTGGAAGCGTTTTCGGGAGCTGCCCGGCGTGGGGGAGTATATCGCTTCGGCCGTTCTTTCCATCGCTTTTGAACAGCCCCTTGCCGTGGCCGACGGAAATGTCAGACGGGTGCTGAGCCGCCTGTTTCTGTCTTGCGAGCCGGTCAACCGTCCCGCCTCATACCGTTTTTTTCAGCAGAAGGCCCGGGCGCTGCTGGACGAAACCAGGCCCGGGGATTTCAATCAGGCGGTCATGGAACTGGGGCAGCGGATTTGCCTGCCCCGTGCGCCCGTGTGCGCCGCGTGTCCCGTATCCCGTGATTGCGCCGCGAAACAGCGGGACAAGGTCGCCGAGGTGCCGGTCCGGCAGGCAAGGCCGCGGCCGCCCCTGGTTGAGGTCAGCGCGGGGGTGGTGGTCCGGGACGGAAAACTGCTCATTACCCGGCGTCCGGCCGACGGCCTTCTGGGCGGATTATGGGAGTTTCCCGGCGGTAAATTACGGCCGGGAGAAACGCCCGATGCCGCCTGCATCCGCGAACTGAAAGAGGAGACCGGGCTGGATGTCCGGGTGGTGGCGCCGCTGGCCCATGTGCGCCATGCCTATACCCATTTTCGTATCCGTCTGCATGTATTCATCTGTGAGCGGCAGGGTGGAAACCTGCGGCTGAAGGGGCCCGTGGATTTCCGGTGGGTCCGGCCGGATGAGCTGGATCAGTTTCCGTTTCCCAGGGCGAACCTGAAATTCCGGGATGCCTTGCGGGCGTATCTGGCACGGTCGGCGCCGGACAGGTGAGCGCCGCCGATTTCACGGGCTTTTCACGGGCGGCGTTCCGGGTGCTGCGTTTTTTCGGGAAGAACCAGCGGATCCTTCCCGCCGCTCTGGCCCGCCGCTCTGGCGCCGATAACCGTCATGGACCGCCCGGATACCGTCCGCCAGCGGAATACCCGCCCGCCATCCACAGGCCGTCATCCGGGATACATCCAGAAGCTTTCTCGGGGTGCCGTCGGGTTTTTCCGCGTCCCAGATCACCTCTCCGCTGAATCCCGCGATATCCGCCGTCATTTCCGCCGCTTCCCGGATGGTGAGATCCTCCCCGGTCCCGATATTGAGCAGGAAATCCTCCAGGGGATGAATGGCGGCCGGGTTCGGGTGATTCATGAGAAAAACACAGGCATCGGCCAGATCATCCACATGAAGAAATTCCCGGTACGGGGCGCCCGTTCCCCACAGCACGACACGGGGCGGCCGCCCGTCCCGGTTCGTTCCCGGCAGGCCCAGACCGGAGCGGATATCCTCCGGAATCGGTCCATGCCGCCGTTCGTCGGCGGCGATGGCGTCCCAGTCCCTTGACGCGGCCAGCCGGGCCAGATGGAATTTCCGGATCAGGGCCGGCAGTACATGGCTGTGCCGCAGGTCAAAATTATCGTTGGGCCCGTAGAGATTGGTGGGCATGACCGGCAGAAAAACCGTTCCGTGCTGGCGGTTGAAGGCCCGGCACATTTCCACGCCTGCGATTTTGGCCAGGGCATAGGCGGAATTGGTGGGCTCCAGGGCTCCGGTGAGCAGATATTCCTCTTTCATGGGCTGGGGCGCCCGTTTGGGATAGATGCACGAGGAACCCAGAAACAGCAGCCGGTTTACCCCGATTCCATGAGCCGCCGTCAGCATATTCTGCTGGATGGCCAGATTGACCGATATAAAATCCGCCGGAAAGGTGTCATTGGCCAGAATGCCCCCCACCTTGGCGGCGGCCAGGAACACATGATCCGGCTGTTCCGCCCGGAAGAATTCTTCCACGTCGGTCTGGCGGGTCAGGTCCAGCTCTTTGCTGGTGCGCAGGAGCAGGTTCTCGTACCCGGCGGCGCGCAGGCGGCGGACCAGGGCTGAGCCCACCAGCCCCCGGTGGCCCGCAATATAGATTTTGTCATCAGGGGTCATATCGCCGCTTTTCTGGTCTTCGGCATCCGGTTTTCGCGAAACACCGCTTTTTTCATGATCGCTTATTCCATGTGGCTGAAGGTCTGGAATCCCTGCTGCTGGCAGTGCTGGTCCCGCAGGGCTTCTTCCAGATCCCTGGATACCATGTCCGCCACCAGATCCCCGAAGGATTTCTGGGGAACCCAGCCCAGTTTCTGGCGGATCTTGGAGGCATCCCCCAGGAGGAAATCCACTTCCGTGGGGCGGAAATACTGGGGATCCACCCGAACCCGCACCTCGCCCGTGCTGGTATCAACGCCGACCTCGTCAAGGCCGTCCCCCCGCCATTCAATGTCCACGCCGATCTCCAGGAAGGCGCGTTCCACAAATTCCCGCACCGAATAGGCTTCGCCCGTGGCCACCACGTAGTCGTCCGCCTGGTCCTGCTGGAGCATACGCCACATGGCCTCCGCATAATCGCGGGCATGGCCCCAGTCCCGCCGGGAATTGAGATTGCCCAGGTAAAGGCAGTCCTGAAGGCCCAGTTTGATCCGGGCCACGGCCCGGGTGATTTTTCGGGTCACAAAGGTCTCGCCCCGTATGGGCGATTCATGATTGAACAAAATACCGTTGCAGGCGAAAATATTATAGGCCTCCCGGTAGTTCACCACGATCCAGTAGGCATAGACCTTGGCGGCGGCATAGGGACTGCGGGGATAAAAGGGCGTGATTTCCGTCTGGGGCACCTCCCGCACCATGCCGAACATCTCGCTGGTGGAGGCCTGGTAAAAGCGGCAGGTTTTTTCCATCCCCAGTATCCGGATGGCTTCCAGGAGGCGAAGGGCTCCCAGGGCATCGGAATTGGCGGTGTATTCCGGAGTCTCGAAACTGACCTTCACATGGCTCTGGGCCGCCAGGTTATAGATTTCGTCCGGCTGCGTCTCCTGAATGATGCGGATCAGGTTGGTGGCGTCGGTCAGGTCTCCGTAATGGAGGATGAACTTCCGGTTTTCCTCATGGGGATCCTGGTACAGATGGTCGATGCGGGCGGAATTAAAGGAAGATGCCCGCCGTTTGACGCCGTGGACTATATATCCTTTTTTTAAAAGAATTTCAGCCAGATAGGCTCCATCCTGCCCGGTAATGCCCGTGATCAGGGCGATTTTATCCACAGATGCCATATTTGCTCCATATTGATGAGTTCACCCCTTATTCGTTTATGCTGTTTTTGATATTGATAAAATTATTTAATATCAATTTGAGTGTTGGTTTTGTATCCATATTCTTTTCATTTGAATATTTATCCACAGAATACGTATTTTAATCATACAAAAATGCTCGTTCATGTCAAGGGTTTTACGTTGCCGCTATAATTTTTTGCGGAACCGGACAATACTACTTTGTTAAAATAAGAATTTACAATCTGCCCGCAGTCTGATATAAGATGGATTTACAAATTATGAAAGAATAATTATGAAAGAATAATAATGTTCCGGTGTGCCTGCCGGACGTCTGCACCACCGTACAAAACCGGAGCTTGCACTCGCTGTCATAAGGCGGCAGAGAGAACCCGGCGCCCGTTTTGATTCTGTGAGTGCGGACGGACTGCGATATCCGGATTATTTTTTCAGTGAAAGGATATGAAGATGCAATTCAGCTTGTCCGCCATACGCGCCCGGGGATTCCGCCCCTTCCGCGATGTACTCTTCCGCTTCAACCGCCTGGAACTCATTATCGGCGCCAACGGGGCCGGCAAATCCGCCCTGTTCGAGTTTCTGCGCTTCATCCGCGAATCCGTGAAAAACGGGCTGCCGCTGGATCTTCTGGGAGGGCCGGCGGCCCGGAAATATTTTTATAAACCCGGTCCGAACAAACTCTTCTGGAACGCCCAGATCGACTATAATACAAATATCCCAATTTTTTATCAGGCCGAGGTGGAAGGCGGGGTCGGGGCCGCCAACGTGGAATTTGAACGTATCATCACCAAAAAGGCCCTGGACAAGATCCATACCGGCGGATTTTCCTTCCTGGATTTCCGGGATGGCAAGGGCCTGGTCCGCGATCCCTCGGACGGAGAATATATCCGCAAGGAATACAGCCTGCGCCGGGGTTCTCAGCTCGGGTTGGGCGCCATCACCGACGCCACCCTGAAAATGCTCCATGATATCAAGGACTATATCCTGGACTGGCGTTTCTATAATAATGTAAACGTCAATTTCGAGCGCATGCGGCGGCCCGCGCCCATCGCCAGCGCGAAATACCTGGACGAAGACGGCGGCAATATCTCCGCCGTTCTCTTCACCATGATGAACGAGGAGCCCGAGGCCTTCGCGGATCTGAAATCCCTGATGATGTTCGCCCTGCCCGGATTCCAGAACCTGGAGGTCAAGTCCTGCGGCGGCGCCGGCGAGATCATGGCCTTCTGGAAAGAGGACGGCGTGGAAACGGAGCTGAGCCTGGCCGATCTTTCGGACGGCATCCTGCGCTTTATCATGCTGGTGACCCTGTGCGTCATGCCCGATCCACCGCCGCTGATCTGCATCGACGATATGGGCCAGGGCCTGCATCCGCGCACCCTGCCCATGCTCTCCGGGATCTTCGAAAAAGCGGCCGACCGGACCCAGCTGCTTTTGGCCACCCATGATTCGTATCTCATTTCCCAGTTCGATACCGAATCCCTGTCCGTGCTCAAAAAGACGCCCGAGGGCAGCGTCTTCAATAACGCCCGCAATTCCCATGGCCTCATTTCCCGGCTCCGGAAAGCGGACAGCGACGAGATCGAGCGCATGTTCCGGGCCGACGAACTGGAAGGGCTGCTGTGAGCGGATCGGAATTTCCGCTGAAGCCCTGGCTGGCCCGTCAGGCGGCCCGCGTGGAATCCGCCCTGGCCGCATGCCTGCCCCCGGAAGGCAGGGATACCCGCCTCACCGCCGCCATGCGCCATTCCCTCATGGCCGGCGGCAAGCGGCTGCGCCCGATCCTCTGCCTGGCCGCCGCCGCGTGTACGGGCGAACGCGACGATACGGCGGCCATGCCTGCGGCCCGGGCTCTGGAGCTGATCCATACCTATTCCCTGATCCACGACGACCTGCCGGCCATGGACGACGACGACCTGCGCCGGGGCCGCCCCGCATGCCACAAGGCCTTTGACGAAGCCACGGCCATCCTGGCGGGCGACGCCCTGCTCACCCTGGCCTTTTCCGTTCTCTCCCATACCGGCCCCGATCCGTTTTCAGACCCCGCAGCCGCCGCTGACATTATTCCGGGCCGCCGGCTTTCCGTGATCCGGGAACTGGCCGCCGCCGCCGGGATGTCCGGCATGGTGGAAGGCCAGATGCGCGATATGGCGGCCGAACACCGGAAGCTGGAACTGGAAGAGCTGCGGGCCCTGTATTCCCTGAAAACCGGGGCCCTGATCCGGGCCGCCGTGCGCTGCGGGGCCATTTCATCCGGAGCGGACGAGGCGGAGCTGGCGGCCCTGACCGTCTATGCCGAAAAAATAGGACTGGCCTTTCAGGTCACGGACGATATCCTTAATATCACCGGTGATCCCGAAAAACTGGGAAAGGCTGTGGGAACAGACGCGAACCGGGGAAAAAATACCTGTCCCCTGCTCATGGGGCTGGACCGGGCGCGAAAATTCGCGGCGGAACTGGCGGCGGACGCGATAACGGCCCTGAACGATTCCGATGCCGCCGCCGATCCGCTGCGGGCCATTGCAGGCTATATTCTTCGGCGGCAGCGATGAATTCATCCATGACCGCCGTGCCATATCGCCCCGGCGCCTGTGGTGACCGCGGGAAAGCGGAGACGCCTCATCCGGAATGATCCGGCTTCCCGACGCCTTGACGCTGGCTCACAGATGTTCTATACTTCCAGAATAAATAGCGTGTTAGGGGTGCCCCGGTTCGGGGCTGAGATCATACCCTCTGAACTTGATCCGGATTATACCGGCGAAAGGAAACGTCGTGGCGGCCCGCATTAAACAGATCAATCTAGAACAGATCAATCTAGAACAGATCAATCTAGAACAGATCAATCTAGAACAGATCAATCTAGAACAGATCAATCTAGAACAGATCAAAAAGATCAAGGCTATGAAAGGAATGGACATGAATCTGGACGAAATCACCATCAGCCGGGCCATCATCGACCGGTATTTTGAAAAGCTCAACGCGAATCTGGACGTGGACGTGGCCATTGTGGGCGGCGGTCCTTCCGGACTGGTGGCCGGATATTATCTGGCTGCGGCCGGAAAGCGCGTGGTGATGTACGAGCGCAAACTGAGCGTTGGCGGCGGCATGTGGGGCGGGGGCATGATGTTCAACGAGATCGTGGTGCAGGAAAGCGCGATACATATACTCCGGGAATTCGGCATCCGCACGCGGGAATACGGTGAGGGATATTATACGGCGGATTCCGTGGAATCCACGGCCAGCCTCATCGCCGGCGCCACCCGGGCCGGTCTGACCATTTTCAATTGCATGAGCGTGGAGGACGTGATGATGCGCAAGGACCAGGTCGTCGGACTGGTCCTGAACTGGTCGCCCGTGGAAATGGCCGGCCTGCACGTTGATCCCCTGTCCATGAAAACGAAATTCGTGGTGGACGCCACCGGCCACGACACCGAAGTGGTGGAAGTGGCCCAGCGCAAGGTGCCGGGACGCCTGGCCACGCCCAGCGGAAAAAAGGAAGGGGAAAAATCCATGTGGGCGGACCGGGCCGAATCCATGACCCCGGACAATACCCGCGAAATTTTTCCGGGCCTCTATGTGGCCGGCATGGCCGCCAACGCCACCTTTGGCGGTCCGCGCATGGGCCCCATTTTCGGCGGTATGCTGCTTTCCGGCGAAAAAATCGCACAAGATCTGATCGCGCAGCTATAATGTTGATCGCGCAGCGATAATGTATGGCGGGAGGACAGGCGTCCTCCCGTTGACAACGGGATCATTTCCGTTCCGGGGACGCTCCGGCCGCGTAAAAATTTGTCCAAACAAGCCGCCCGGACCTCCCTTTCTTCGCTCCCGCCTTGACAAATCCCCTGACGAATGACATCTATTTTTTCTTTTGGGTGGGCCCGTTCCTTTTTCTCAAATCCCAGACTGGCAGGTGAAGGATATGATCGCCAAGGTGTTTCCCTTTGTCGAATGGTTCCAGGAGTATGGCGCGGACAGCCTCAAGGCCGATCTCATTTCCGGATTGACCGTGGCTCTGGTGCTGATTCCCCAGTCAATGGCCTATGCCCAGCTGGCTGGGCTGCCGCCCTATTACGGCCTGTACGCCTCGTTTTTGCCGCCCATGGTCGCAGCGCTCTGGGGCTCCAGCCGCCAGCTGGCCACCGGGCCCGTGGCCGTGGTCTCCCTGATGACCTCCGCCTCTCTGGAACCGCTGGCGGCGGCCGGCAGCGAGGGATACATCGCCTATGCCGTCATGCTGGCCCTGATGGTGGGCGTCTTCCAGCTGGCGCTGGGCGTGTTCCGTCTTGGTCTGGTGGTGAATTTCCTGTCCCATCCCGTGGTCAACGGGTTCACCAACGCGGCGGCCCTCATCATTGCGTCCTCCCAGTTATCCAAAATGTTCGGCGTGTACGTGGACAAGGCCGAGCACCACTATGAAACCATTTTCCGCGTCTGCGAGGCCGCCTTCCACTACACGCATTTGCCCACCCTGGGCATGGGATGCCTGGCCGTGGGCGTCATGTACGGGCTCAAACGCTGGAACCCGCGCATTCCCAACGTGCTGGCGGCCGTGGGCCTCACCACGGTTCTTTCCTGGGCTGTGGGATTTCACCACGACGCCCACATCCCGCTGGAGCAAATCGTCCATCCCGCCGCCCATGAGCAACTGGCCGAATTCAACGCCGCCATGAACGCCATCCCCGCGCTGGCGGCGGAACGGACCGCCGTGAACAGGCAGCTGGAAGCGGCGAAAAAAGCTGGTGACGCCATCGCCAGACTGGACGCCGAACACGACGCGGCCGTGCTCACCATCAACATCAACCGAAAAAAACACGCGGCCCATCTGGCCCGTACGGCCCTGCGGGAAATGCTTTTCACCGGTGTCGCCGGCCCCGACGGCAAACTGACCCTGCACCTGCGCGGCCAGGCGCCGGCGGGCCTGCAAACCGACGGCCGCACCTGGCGCATCAAGGCGGGCAATAAACCCGTCGATCCGGCGGACATCCTCGTGACCGGCGGCGGCGCCGTGGTGGGAAAAATCCCCGAAGGGCTGCCCACCCTTTCCCTGCCCGGGCTGGATGTGGGCGTCATGGGGCATCTCTTTTCCTATGCGGTCATCATTTCCCTGCTGGGCTTCATGGAGGCCATCTCCATCGCCAAGGCCATTGCCGCCAAGACCGGACAGCGCCTGGATCCCAACCAGGAACTCATCGGCCAGGGGCTGGCCAATATCTGCGGCGCGGCAGGGCAGTCCTACCCCACGTCCGGTTCCTTTTCCCGTTCAGCGGTCAATCTGCAGGCCGGGGCCAGAACCGGACTTTCCAGCGTGTTCACTTCGGCCGCCGTGGTGATCGCCCTGCTGTTTCTCACGCCGTTGCTCTACCATCTGCCCCAGGCCGTGCTGGCAGCGGTCATCATGATGGCGGTGGTCGGCCTGATCAACGTGTCCAGCTTTGTCCACGCCTGGCGGGCCCAGTGGTATGACGGCGCCATTTCCGTGTCTTCCTTTTTCTGCACCCTGGCCTTTGCCCCGCATCTGGACAAGGGCATCATGATCGGCGTGGTCCTGAGCCTCGGCGTGTTTCTGTACAAAAGTATGAGGCCGTCGGCGCCCTCGCTTTCCCGCGTGGAAGGCAATGCCATGCGCGATGCTGTGAGACACGGACTGGCCCAATGCGAATACATGGATTTCGTCCGCTTTGACGGACCGCTTTTTTTCGCCAACGCCAGTTATCTGGAAAACAAGATCAGCGACCGCCTGCGGGCGAACGGGAAGCTGCGCCACATCGTGCTGGTCTGCAACGGCATGAACGATATGGACGCCTCCGGCGAAGAGGTCATCTCCCTTCTGGTGGATAACGCCCGCGCCGCCGGCGTGGACATCTCTCTGAGCGGCGTGAACGAAGCCGTCATGGACGTGCTGGAACGGACCCGTCTCGCGGAAAAAATCGGCCCGGACCATATTTTCCCCACAATGGAACACGCCATCTGCGAAATCCACGAAGCGGCCCACCCCGGGGCCGACAAAAGAAAATCCTGCCCGCTGACCAATGTCTGTCGCCTGGCCGCATAATGGCACCGGATTGATTTTGGCGGACTGGTTTTGATGGCTTGATGCCGCTCTTCAACGGATTGAAATGCCGGGATTATTCAGAACCAACCAAAGAAAAATATGGGTATCAAAGGGGGGCTTTTGGGGGTAACGCCCTGAATATCGTATAAAACGCCTGGGCGGTATTCACGGGTTGCCGGTTCTGTGATATGGGCATTGTGGTATCTTCCTTGAATTCTTTGAAATGGCAGCCTTTTATTTTCAGGCGGCAGGAATGTCTGCCTCTTCCGGCGTAACAGTTACAAGAGTTATAATGCGCTGCAATTCTTCCGGGTCTAAAACATCTTCCAGATAGTCCCATACCTTGTTTTGCCGGTCAAGCTGATCCATATCTGAAAATGAGGAGGAAACAATAAATCCGCCGATTTTATGCACGGGTGTTTCTTCAATATCCAAAACCGGATCAACAATTCCGCTTAACGGGCTGTCAAGTGCCTTTTTTATCTTCTCTTCAAGCGTTGCCATTGTTGTCATCATTTTCTTCATATCTTTCGGTTTTGATCTTTGGGATAGGTTCAAGAAACTATAACTGCGTAACATCAGTTTTTATCTTTCAGGCTGTCTTGCATAAGGTCCATATCGTGAAATATTAATGATATCTTTAACACTTTCTGGACCGAAACCATCTCCGTACCGACCTGAATCTTCCCATTTTGGGAGAATTTTATATGAAATTTCATCAATAAATACATTCGCAATATCATTCACTATCGCGCTATTATTTTCAAAGTTCATATTTCGCATCTCTGATATGTCTATCGGCTCAATCGGTGGAGTGGCGTATTCACCGAAGGCATACTTAGGTGCCGCATCATAAATATTGTAATCCATATAAGCAAGATGCTTTTTATCTCCTGTATTCACAAAATGATTCTGAGGCTCTCGATAAGCGATAATTTTATCCGAATTTGAAATGACAATATTGTTCCAGATTTTTGTATTCCAAGTTGAACCGGCCCACGCCGCTGTTAATCTGTAATCGAATATCAAATTATCATGAATCTCCGCATCCTCTGTCAGATAATGCAATTCAAGCCGACCAGATATCACATTGTCATAAATAAATACTGTCGATATGTTACCCTGATTATTACCATAAAAAGCATGTTCTGTATTTTCTTTCAAATAATTTCTTCTATAAGTATTGTTTATACCTGACATTTTATCGAAGATTCCGGTAAAATTGTTATAAATATAATTATCTTCAATAATTACATTTTTAGAATTATAAAGTTTGACGCCTGCACTGTTCGCACTTAATCCTGTCACACCGTGAATTACATTATGATGAATCCATGTGTTTTCGGCATCTTCAATACGGATACCGTCATGGTTATCAGTAGTTTCCAAATAGTGGCCGATTAATTCACAATATGCTATTTCAGCTCCGGTTCCGTAAACTCTGGCACATGCGGTTTCATCATTTGAAATCACTGTAAATCCTTTATATATAATGTGATCAGATCCATAATTACCAAGAATCGGCTGACTTCCATCTTTTTTTCTTAATTCCACAGATTCTTTTGGATATGCTTTAAACGTAATCGGAGCATTGGGCAGACCGTGCTGTCTTGTCCTCAGATACCCCAAATAATAATAAGCCCCATGGCAGGTTGAGAATTCATATATTCCTTCTCTAAAATATAGAATATCACCGGGTTGAAGAATTTCAAAGGCCGGGCTGGAAAGACCACAGGAGTTAATATCACTCTTCGGTAAATCAGCCAATCCAAAAGGATCGGTAAACGTACCGCTTCCTGATCCTGATTTATTGGAAATATAATAACACTTTCCGTTGATTGATTCACAGACAGGAGTTTCTGAACCGAGTATTCCAGCCGCTACCTGCAAAGCATATACAGCCTCTTTCAGATCTATTTTTCCGTCATCATTTATGTCGCCCTTTAATCCGCACTGTGCAGAAGATGATCCGTAAAAACGGATAACAATTATTAATGAAATCAGTAAATATTTGCCAATAATATTTTTTCTCGTATTTTTCATTCTTAGTACAGATCTCCAAAATAAAGGGGTAAAAATATGGTTGTGTCCCAATTTTTGCACAAAGATAAATCTCTATAGCGATTTTTGATTTTTTATACTTAAAAAATTAAATGGTTATTTTATGATCTCCAAATTTTCCACAGTATGCGACATATATCTTGACAGACAGCCCCCCTGTGGTTGCCCCTATTGGGATCACTCCATATTGCAGGGGCAGACACAGGGGCCTACCCCTACGGGTCATCAATCCGTAGCGAGGCCGTCATTGTAGGGGCAATCCCCTGTGTTATGCCGGGTGGTGTGGGAGGGGTAGCCGCGAGGCTACTCTCTATTCCCGATATGCCTTCATTTGCTACCAGACCGTTGTAACTTACTGGTTACTTCCGATTTGTTTGCCGCAACCTCCCCAACCAGAATAAGGTCCTTCCCACCCGCTTGGGCAATTTCCTGATGATGGGCGGATATATAACATCGGAAAACCGGAAGTGTCATTCTTTCGCCAAGTAGCCGGGTCAGCTTTACTATCACCATCATAATCTCCGGAAATCGGAATATCTCCTATTATTCCTAATTGTTTGCTACATCCTCCCCATCCGGCATAAGGCCCTTCCCAACTGCTGTCAGGACAATTTCCTGATGATGGGCGTATGTATATTCTCGGATAACCTGACGAATCATTTTGTCTCCAAGTAGCAGGGTCAGCTTTACCGTCACCGTCAAAGTCTCCAGCTACCGGAATATCACCAACCAGCCCTACCTGTTTGCCGCAGCCTCCCCATCCGGCATAAGGCCCTTCCCAACCTGACGGGCAAGTGCTTGAAGAAGGAATAATATATAACATCGGAAAGCCGGATATATCATTTTCCCGCCATACAGCCAGATCAGCTTTTCCATCACCATCATAATCTCCTGACACAGGAATATCACTTGTCAGTCCTATTTGTTTGCCGCATCCTCCCCATCCGGTATAAGGCCCTTCCCAACCTGACGGACAAGTGCTTGAAGAAGGAATAATATACAGCATCGGGAAGCCGGATGTATCATCCTTTCGCCATGTTGCGGGGTCGGCTTTTCCATCACCATCATAATCTCCTGACACAGGAATATCACTTGTCAGTCCTATTTGTTTGCCGCAGCCTCCCCATATCGCATAAGGACCGTCCCAACCTAATGGACAAGTGTTTGAAGAAGGAATAATGTATAACATCGGGAAGCCGGATGTATCATTTTCTCGCCATACCGCAGGGTCAGCTTTTCCATCTCCGTCATAATCACCTGATACCGGTCTATCTTTACCGGTTACTCCATTCTGTGTGATAGTAAAAATCTTTCCGGAAATTGTTATTGTTCCGGTTCTAACAGCAATATCTGAATTGGGAGAGACTGAATAACTGAATGTTCCGTTACCGTTTCCACTTTGTCCTGCCGTTATAGAAACCCAGTCCAGGCTTTCCGTAGCTGTCCAGGTACACCCATAGGGTGCAATCACAGATACGCTTCCGGTTCCGCCGGATGCGCTAAAGGATTTGCTGGTTGGTGATATACTGTATGAACAGGACTGCCCCGTCTGCGTGACCGTAAACGTCTTTCCTGCAACTGTAATTGTCCCGGTTCTGAAATTGGAGGCATTGGGTGCCACAAGGTAATTGACAACACCATCGCCGATTTTGGAACTGCCGGAGACGATGGAGATCCAGGTTTTATTGCTATTCGTATTCCACTGACATCCACCCGTCGCGGTGACATTGATACTACCGGTTCCGCCGGATGCGCCGAAAGAGTTACTGCCCGGTGATATGCTGTATGAACAGGATATGCCGGATTGTGTGATGGTGAAATTTTTCCCGGCGGCGGTTATGATCCCTGTCCGCGAGCTTGTACCCGTATTCGCGTCAACGGAATAAGACACCGCCCCATTTCCGGTTTCGCTTGTGCCGGAAGTAATACTGATCCAACCGGCGTTGTCAGTGGCTGTCCAGTCGCATCCGGCGGTTGCCGTGACAGCGATGCTTCCGGTTGCAGCGGATGAATCGAAAGACTGTCCGGACGGATATATGCTGTATTCACAGGGTTGTACGCCGGAAACGGAGAAGTTGGACATCTGAAATTGCAGGTCGTTGCTGTGGCCGGCGTATGCGATCCAGAAAGTGCCGTCCCCGTTTGGTCCGCCGTCTCCCCAGCTATTTTTGCAGAGCCACGCGCCCTTTGTGTCGCTATAACCGATAATCGCCACCTCATGGCCGTCCTTCCAGACAGGGCTTGACTGCACATAAACCTGCCCGTTGGTTCCGTTGTCCCAGAATTTGAAAAAATCGTCATAAACCTCATACCGGAAAACGCCGGGACCATGCTCTTTTATGGATATTTTTGCGTTACGAGCGGAATGAACATTCACCGTGTAGTAGTTTTCCACTCGATAGGATAATTCTTCACAATGACTCATTGAATTGCATGACACAGAGGAACAATGTGTCGGACAATTACAATTTCTGGTATTAAAATCAGCATAATCCGTACAGCTTTCGAGTTTCGGGCCGTGAGTTTCCCAATATGTAGCAGCGTTGATATATCCACCGCAACATCCATCGTTTTCGGTATTGCATGAAACCAGCTGCTGTTCCGAAAGGTTATATTCCGGCCCGCCTGCAATCAGGATTTTTGATTCAAGTGCTGCGACAGCGGCAAAGGCCCAACAACCGCCGCAATGCCCCTGATTTTCTCTTTTTCTGCCATCCAGCGACGCCTTGATTCTTGCATACCCCTGATCTTTGGACCGGGTGACGGCGTTGTGATCCCGCCAGTCGAACGCATCGGGCAGCTGCGCCACAAAGCCGTCAAAACTGCCCGCTGTGTCCGGGAATGTATCTTCAAAGTGCATCAATGTATTCTGATAATCTTCCGGCTCACCCAAATCACCGAGATATTTGAGTTCTCCTGCATCGGCAATCTTTCTGAGGGCATAAATAGCCTCTTCCAGACCGACCTTTTTGTCTCCGCTGATTTCATATTCCTTGTAAACAACCCCTTCCGGTTCCACATCAGCGGAAACCTGCAAGCTGATTATAGCGTCTGCCAGATCGGTCACGCCGGAGTTGTTTATATCTCCGGCCTTTCCGCCAAATGCGCTGTTGGCAGACATGAAGCTCAAAACAATCCAGAAAAAGATGAAGATAAACCCTGAAGCTGCTTTTACTGCTTTGTTAAATATGATGCTTTGTTAAATTAAAAGGTAACCTTCTGGTTTTATCGGATATGCGGAATTTTATTATTTTTAAATTTTCTGAATAAAATCAGATAGTTGAGATTTAAAGTAGCAAAGTAGTAATAAAATATAAATTCTGATTATACCGGATTTTTGGGAGGGCTTCGATACCCTCCCAAAGAAGCCGAAATGTAAAGGTTGTGCAGCCAGTTGTCGTGATACCTGAATTGGTTTAACCGTTCGGCCGGACTTTTGAAACCACCCGGTTTATTGAGGGTCCGGGGGTTGTAAGGAGCAAAATTATTGATCAGCGCCCAACCCCGAATACTTAAATTTGCCGCCTTCATCGAACCGTGAAAATATTGCGTGCTGAAAAGATGGCGATCCATTCTCTGCATTAACCTGTCCACCATATTGCTGGTTCGGTGTGATTGCGGATGATCATAGGCGACTCAATACACAGCGATATTTTTCCGTAATTTCTTTATCGGATCGGCGATAACGGATGGAGCTGTATTAATATCGCACCACTCGACAAGCCTTCTGACCCGTTGGCTGAAAGATTTCTTGCTTTCAGCACGACAGCAATCCCATAGCCTGGTTGCGGCCTGGTCAAGAATCTCCCGGTATTTCTTTTCGGGATTTTCTTTTCGTAAAGATATGACTGAAAAGATGATTTTTTCGATTAGCAATGCAGTACAAACCGGAAGGGCATCATGGCATGGTGAAGGAATGTGGAAACACAAATTTTTTTTGGGTTTTGAAGGGATCACTTCCGGGACTAGTGTCTTGTGAGCATGGATTGGGTACGGAAGGCAAGGGCGCCAATGATTAAGGGATGACACACAGGTATCTGTGTTTCGGGAAAAGGATTTGCTGTCAGATTTTAATTGTGGGGAAATACTATTAAAACAAATAGTTATATTCTTATGGCGTTTATAGAATTCCTGGATATTTGCAATCATTTTCACCATGGCAACAATACTTAAAAAAATTATGGAAAAATAAAATACAATCATATATTTCCATATAGCAAACTGCTGTAAGAATGTCAACCCTGATTTTCCGTAATTCACCATCAAAATTCCACCTGCAGGACTTGCCGGGTTCCCATGGACATGCAAAGAACAGACCGCACAGGCAAACGGTTGCCGCCGCGCCCCGCCGCTTGCGATCATTCCGGCGCGAAAACGGGCACCGTCTTGACTTGCCGCATCTTTTTATTTACAGCTCCCCTCTCACGATTCAGACGCCGCAGGGTTTAAGCGGAAACAATTCTGGAAAAAGCTTGATGCGTTCATCAATGCATCTCCTGAAATCTTCCGGTGAATGAATGGTGCGGTTATAATCATCTTGAGAAAAGGGCAAGCATATGATTCTGTTATTCCGGTTAGCGGATCTTGGGGCTGCTATTCCCATATAGTTAGAGGCTTCCTTTGACGGGGATTTGCCTCTAACTATATGAAATTATTTATCAAAAATATAGATAAAAAATATTCAATAATATCAACACGTTGTGTTTTGGCCAGACTCCTTCCACAATGTTTGAGTTGCTCCCTATCACGCTCCCCAAAATCCGTTATAATCAGCCTTTTTGTCTCCGCTGATTTCATATTCCTTGTAAACAACCTCTTCCGGTTCCACATCAGCGGAAACCTGCAAGCTGATTATAGCGTCTGCCAGATCGGTCACTCCGGAATTGTTTATATCTCCGGCCTTTCCGCCAAATGCGCTGTTGGCAGACATGAAGCTCAAAACAATCCAGAAAAAGATGAAGATAAACCCTGAAGCTGCTTTTTTTCGGCGCTGATCCCGAAGAGTTCACGGGTTTCGACCAGATCCAGGCAGGTGTCGTCCCATGCCAGGGAGTTTTCCTGCACATAGCCGCGGATTTTGGACAGCTTTCCGCCCAGGGCCCGGGCCTTGACCGGCACTGGAATGGGATCCCTGAAATTGATATGCAGCAGCAGGATATGGTCAATGGCGGCGGCGGCCTCGGCGGTTTCGGACATGACGGGGATCATGAGCAGACTGCGGCCGTCCCGGCGGCCCATGCCGATATAGGCATTGCCTTCCTTCACAATGAGGCGTTTGGATCCTCTCAGGTGATTGTCCCGGCTGACGCGGGAGATCATGCCCGCCGATGTGCCGGACTGGTCCAGCACCGTGATTCGCGTGCGGTCCGTGGGTTCGCCCAGAAGATTCAGCCCGTCGATGCGGTAAACCGTGGTCCCCAGGATTTCGGATACGATGTGCTGGAAATTCTTGAGCATCATCACATTATGGGGAGTCAGGCGGGAGGGCGTGAAGCCATTGGCCCTCACCGCGTCAAACAGAATGCCTTCCAGGGATTCGGCCAGGCGGCTGGTGCCCACGGTCACGGTTTTGGCCTGGTGTTTGATGGCGTCCACCGGACGGGCCATCTGGTTGATGGCCAGGTTCAGCCGGTCGAACAGGGTGGCCAGCAGATTGGCCGCTGTTCCCTTGACCCCGAAATCCGCTTCAAAATCAGGCAGGGGCAGACGGCCGGACAGATATTTGAGCAAAATGGTCAACTCGGTCAGAAGATTGAGCCCGATACAGTCGGGAAGGCGGCCCTGGATGCGCAGATCCCGCAGTTTTCCGTAAAAGCGGAGCATGGCCTCCCGGAAATCCTTTTCCAGCACCAGCTCGTACAGATCGCCGCCGGATGCTTCGGTTGCGGCGATCATTTCCCGCACTGACTCCCGGAACGCAAAGAGCCGGCGGGAATTGTCATGAATGGCCAGGGCCGCGTGATATCCCCAGAGATGGCCGGCCAGGGTATTCAGGATCGGCGCCAGATGTTCGGGCAGGCGGGGCAGGTGGAAGACATCGGCGGCATACGGATCGAACCGGGTTTCTCCCCTGTCGGTGAATACGATGGGGACGGCCTTGTGAGCCCGGAAAATGGCCGTGTCCTTGATGATATCCCCGAGAACGGTTTCCCTTGTGCCGGCGGCGCAGACCAGAATAAGGGGTTCGCTGCTCAGATCAATATGCTTTTTGTCTTCCACATAATCCGTGGAAATGGTTTTATAGCAAAGTTCGCTGAGTTTAATGCGGATTTCGTCGGCCGCGATCTTGTTGGGACCGCTGCCCACGGCGGCCCAGTAGGTGCGCGAGACGGCATGCTCTTCCGCTGATTCCTTGAGGCGCTCCCGCAGGTGAAGGGTGCGGCGCATTTTGTCGGGCAGCTCCAGGAGATTCCCGATTTCATGGGAAATAAAGCGCTGATCCCGGCGGCCGGCGGCAGCCGCCAGGTGCAGTCCGAGAAGGGTGCCGGCGACAATCTGGGAATAAAACGCCTTGGTGGAGGCCACGGACATTTCCAGATCCCGGCCGCTGGAGGTGTACATCACCCCGTCCACCTTGAAGGAGAGATCCGAGTCCCGGCGATTTACAATGGCCAGGGTGCGGGCGCCCTTTTCCCGGACCATGTCCACGGTGCGGTTGGTATCCGTGGTGGTGCCCGACTGGCTGATGGCCACCACCAGGCAGTCGGTCATGGAATCCGCGCCGTCTCCCAGCTGGAATCCGCTGAGTTCGCTGGCCTTGAGGGCTTTGATGATCCGGGCCGGGTCATTCAGGTAATATTCGGCTGCGGCGGCGCAGGCCTTGGCCGCGATGCCGGCCGTCCCCTGGCCGGTGAAATAGATCCGCCGGATGGCGCCCGAGGCGATTTCCCTGGTGATATCGGCCGGCACGATCTCTTCGCCGATGAACAGCTCCCGCCGGACGGAGGTCTCGCAGGGGACGTCACTGGAATCGGTGCCGGTGATCCGCCAGCGATTGCGCAGGGTCTTTTCCACGGAAGCCGGGGCTTCTGAAATTTCCTTGAGAAAATAATGGGGAAATCCCTGGCGATCAATATCCCGCGAGGTGATATCCGTTTCGTGGATGTCTTTTTCGGTCAGTGTCACGGGAACCCCGTCATACCGCATGGCCGTGATGCCGGACAACCCGCCCCCGGATTGCTGGTCCAGGATGAAAATCTGGCCCTGGGTCGTGCCGTCCGCCGTTTCGATGACCGTTTCTCCGTCCAGTTTGAGATAGCGGGAGGTTTCCCCGATCAGGCCGTATAATTCGGACGCCGCCATATAATGCCCGTTCGCCAGGCCCACGAATATGGCCTGCCCGCTGCCCCGCTGGGCCAGAAAGAGTTTTCCCGGCGCAAGATCCGTATGCATGCACACGGCGTGAGACCCGTCAAATCCCTGCACCGCCAGGCGGAAGGCTTCCGCGGTATCCTTTCCGTCCCGCATGTGGCGCTCCACTTCCAGGGGGATCAGTTTGGTGTCCGTGGTGATATCCGGATGGATTTCCCGGCCGTCGCGTTCATGATTTTTTTTGAGATCCAGGTAATTATCAATATCCCCGTTAAGGCAGACATGGATGATGCCGGTTTCTTCGCCGGAAGCATCGCCGGGGCGACCGGCACTGCCCTGAAAAATGCGGTTGTCCACGGGATGGCAGTTGGGCACGCTGATGCCGCCCACGGATGCCCAGCGGGTATGGGAAAACGCGGTGAAATATCGGTGCGGAAAATTGACCATGGCCTGAAGGACAGGATCTTTCTTCACCTGCTGGCGCAAAAATGTCACATTATCGCCCAGGGAGCCGATTTCCGCCGCTACCTTGTACACAAAGCAGACGCTGACGGCGTCCGGGCCGCGCCGTACGCAGACGGCCTGGTTTTCCAGAAGAGCGTTTTTCTGACGTTCGGAGAACTGATCCAGAAAATTGGCCTTGTCCAGGGTATGGGTAAAGGCGTCATAATCCCCGTTGTCCAGAATGAAAAGCAGGGAAATGCCGGCGGAGTCCCGGCCTCGCACCTCCAGCCGGTCAATGCTGGCGAAAACGGCATTGATGCGGTGGAAAATGCGCACCACAGACTCCGGCGCCGCAGAACGGTGCATCAGGCCGTGGATGTGATGGACCGTCTCCAGCACTTCGGTTTCCAGACACCAGTGAATATCCCGCAGAATTTCCAGGCGCCGGTGGAGAATATCGCTTTCTTCCGGAGTCAGACTCCCGGCCGCTTCTCTGGCGGCGCGGGTTTCCTTTTCCAGGAAATTGCACAGTCCGCGGCAGATATCGCTCATATTTCCCTGGATATCCCGGCTGGAAAAGATCTCGTGGAACGGGGCGTCCTGTTTCAGGTTCCGGACCCGGCGGTAAAGATCCGTCAGGGCGGCTTCGCCGCCAAGATAGGCGCGCGAGAAGGGCGTGCCGGCATCTCCGGGCAAGGCGCCGCCGCCGGAGATTTCCGGCGCGGCGTCAGGGGATGCGGTGGATTTTTTTTCCGGGCGGCACGCCGCCAGATCGCTTCCGTCAATGATGTAGAGAAAGTGCCAGAGTTCGTCCAGGGAGAGGCCGCCGTCGGCCTCCCCGTGAGCGGTGTCCCCATGGGGATCCCCGTAGTGGGAAATGATGCCGCAGATACCGCACATAAGTTACATCCTTTGATAAAGGGTGATAATATCGTCCAGGGTAATTTTTTGCTCCCAGTCAGGCCCCAGGGCGTTTTCCCACAGGGGCGCAAGGCCCAGGGCCACGCGGGCCATGCGTTCCATCTCCTTATCGGACATGCCCCGGGTCACCCGGACGGGCAGACTGATCCCATGGAGATCCAGCATTTCATGGAATTCCCGGACTCCTTCGGGATAGTATGCTTCCAGTTGATTAAAGGCGATGCAGTTGCCCGGTCCGTGGTGAATTTTCAGAATAAAGGAAAGCCCGTAAGACAAGGCATGGCAGACCCCGACCTGGGAATAGGCAATGGACATGCCCCCGAAATAGCTGGCCATCATGAGCAGGTCGCCGGCATCTTCGGGAGGATGATTTTTTTTCGGAAGAAAAACGTCCCGGCACAGCGCCATCGCCTTTTCCCCATACCCCTTGCTGAAGGCATTCAGAAACGTGCCGTTCAGGGATTCGACACAATGGATATAACAGTCCATGCCCGTATAAAAGCGCTGGTCAAGGGGTACGCCCGCCAGAAGTTCCGGATCCAGGAGCACCTGGTCGAATACGGTATGATCTGAATTGATGCCCAGTTTTTTTTCCGGACCAATCAGGACCGCAGTGCGGGATACCTCCGCGCCGGTTCCGGCCAGGGTGGGGACGGCCATATGATACACCGCCGGATTCCGGATCAGATCCCAGCCCTGGTAATCGGCTGCGGTCCCCGTATTGGTGAGCAGCAGGGAGACGGCCTTGGCCAGATCCATGGCCGAGCCGCCGCCGATGCCGATGACGCCGGCGGGCAGCCGGTCCGCATGACCGCGCACGGCGGCGGTGAGATCGTCCACCTGCCAGGTGGAGGGTTCGTCCGTGGTGTCCACGGCCAGGGGCAGATCGCGGCCGTCCAGGGGAAGGCGGTCCCACAGAGGGTGGGCGCAAAAGACATGGTCAATGATGTATACAAAAAAATCGGCCGGGTCTTTTCGGAAAGGGCGCAGGATTTCGCCCAGCTGGGAAAAGGAACCCCGTCCGAAAACAATGCGGGAAATCATTTTAAAATTGCGGTGCATACGGATCCTTTGATGCGGAGGCCGTCAGGGGCGGAACCGCATCCGGTCAGAGGTGGCGCGGCGCCTGGCGCATCTTCCGGCCGGAGGGAGAAACAGGCGGTAAACTTATCCTTTTTTTCCCCGGGAATCAACCCCGCCGCCAGGGAAAAACCGTAAAAAAACGGATCGCCGTCATCCGGCGGGGCGGGAGGGGAATCCGTTCTTTCCCTCCGGCGGAATTTTTCGTATAAGGCGGCTGGAAACCAAATCACGACCCACTTCATACCGCAAAAGGCGCCACACGGACCCGGGGGGCGGAAAATGATGGACCTGGAATATTTCATGACCGCCGGCCGGCCGTTCTGGGATGAACTGGAGCAGCTGCTGACCCGGATGGAACAAGATCCCCACCGGCGCCTGCCCCTGGACCAGATCCGCCGTTTTCACTTTCTGTATCAGCGCGCCTCGGCCGATCTTTCCCGCCTGGTTTCTTTTTCCGCAGACAACAGCCTGCGCCGCTACCTGGAAACCCTGGTGGGCCGCTCCTATGCGGAAATCCATGACGCCCGCCACGAATCTTTCCGGTTCCGGGACCATGTAGTCCACGGTATTCCGTGCGCCTTTCGCCGCCGTTTCCGCGCCTTCTGTCTGGCCCTGGCCGTCATGATGTCCGGGGCCGCGTTCGGCGGCGCCATGCTCCTTGCCGATCCCCATGCCAGGGAAACCCTGCTGCCCTTCCCCCACCTTCAGGGAAGCCCGTCCGACAGGGTGGAAGCCGAGGAATCAGCGGTATCCGACCGGTTAAAAGACCGCAAGGCCGGATTTTCCTCCTTTCTCATGACCCATAATATCCGGATTTCCATTGCCGTCCTGGCCCTTGGCATGACCTGGGGCGCGGGCACCCTGATCATGCTGTTCTATAATGGCGTGATTCTGGGCGCGGTCTGCCTGGACTATATTCTGTCCGGGGAAATCGTGTTTCTGGCGGGCTGGCTGATGCCCCACGGTTCCGTGGAAATACCGGCCGTTCTTCTGGCGGGGCAGGGCGGGCTGACGATTGCATCGGCCCTCATCGGCTGGGGCCGGCCCATTTCCTTAAGGGACCGGTTTCGCCAGATTGCGCCCGACCTGAGCCTGCTTTTCGCCGGGATCTGTCTGCTGCTGATCTGGGCCGGTATTGTGGAAGCCTTTTTTTCCCAGTATCACGAGCCGGTCATTCCCTATGCAGTGAAAATCGCCTTTGGCGCGGCCCAGCTCTGTCTGCTTTTCGGATGGCTGGCCAGAAGCGGACGCGGTGGCGGCATGACAGAGGGCGATGAAAAAACAACCGCAGCGGGGCGCACAAGGCGGGACGAGACCGCGGCCGGAAAACCTGCGAAAGGAGGCGCACCGTGAGAAGCCGGGATGCCGTGCGTCATGTGCATATCGACACGCCCGAAGGCGTCCGTTTTTCCCTGCCCGCCGCCGGGCCGTGCAGCCGGATGCTGGCCCTGTCCCTGGATCTGGCTCTGGTCTATTCCCTCCAGGAATTGCTGGGCATCACCATTATCGCCGCTGGTATCATCGGTGCGGATGCGGCCTCGGGGCTGCATCGCATCGGACTGTTTCTGCTGCCGTGCGTCTACGGTGTTTTCATGGAATGGAAATGGAAGGGCCGGACCATTGGAAAACGCCTGCTGGGCCTGCGGGTCATGGATGCGCGAGGCCTGCGCCTGCGGTTTTTCCAGGTTCTGATCCGGAATCTGTTCCGGGTGGTGGATTTTCTTCCGCTGTTTTACCTGGTCGGCGGCGGTGTCTGTCTGCTCACCCGCCGGTTCCAGCGGCTGGGAGATCTGGCCGCCGGCACCGTGGTGATTCGCCATGAACCCTTCCGGGCGCCGGATATCAGCCGGATCACCGGCGGAAAATATAATTCCTTTCGCCAGGCCCCCCATCTGATGGCCCGCCTGCGCCGCCACATCCGGCCGGAAGAGGCCCATATCGCCCTGGAGGCCGTTTTGCGGCGGGATGAACTTGATCCGGCGGACCGCCTGAACCTGTTCAAGGAAATCGCGGATGGGTTCCGGTCCAGGGCGGTGTTTTCCGAAAGCAGGGCCGGGGAGATGCAGGAGGGGATGTCGGACGAACGCTTTGTGAGAAATATGACGGATATCCTGTTCAACACGTCAAAGCCTCATCCGGCCCGCAGGATATACCCATAGCTGCTGATCCTCTGCTTCGGCCCAACCTGCGCAGTACCACAGAAAACTCCATATCTACCGCTATTTTTCTGATCCCGCAAAACGGAGATCGCTACGGAAGCATTTCCGAATAAAGTTCAATGCTGTGGCGTACCTGAATATTATCATGCTGTTTGGAAAGCATATCTGCAATCTGCATTATACATGCAGGACAGCTTGTGGCAGCGATTTCCGCACCACTATCCACGATATTGTCTCGTTTCCGCTTTCCGATTTTGGCAGACAGGTTATAATGCTGCAGGTTAAAGCTTCCGCCACAGCCACAGCAGCGATCGGCTTCGGCCATTTCCTGAAAATCGTATTTCGGATTAAGACGGATAACATCTCTTGGCTGTGATTTTACGCCCAGGGATTTCCCAAGATGGCACGGCTCATGGTAAGTCACTTTGATCTGTTTTTCCAGCTTCTCACCACTCGGCTTCAATCCAAGTTTATCAATAAGAAATTCATGGATATCCAGGGTCTTATCAGCGATTTCTTCCACTTTTTTCCGCACATCCGGTGGATAGGTCTCAGCCATTTTCGGCCAGAGCTCCTTGATAGTGGACGTACACGAGGCGCAGGCCGTGACCAAATAATCGTATTGCAGACCAGCAAAGGCCTCAAGATTTAATTGCACCAGCTTATCAAAGGCGTCCTTTGCCCCTGACGACAGGGCTGGAATGCCGCAACAGGCCTGGTGTTCAGGCATGATCACGCCAACGCCTTGATAATCCAGGATCTTGAGTACATCCCTGCCAATATGCGGGAACATCTTATCAATCAGACACCCAGTATAAAAGGCGATCCCGAAACCGCTTTTTCCAACCGGCGTATCCAGAAAAGGGATTTCCTTATGTAACTGTTTTTTGGCCAGAGGCATGTAATAGCGCTCTCCAATAAACGGCGAGAGGAAGGCCGAATGGGATGAACCAATGTTTTTATCCTTGTCTGTAACGACTATCCCCTGGAACTTGGAACCGATCTCGACCAAGGCATTAAAAAGCTTTGGCCTCGTCAGCATTCCGCGCAACAGGGCCTTTTTGGTCATGGAAAGCCCCATATAGGTGTTAATGATAATCCGGGCCTCCAGGAAGATATCCATGATTTTGACACCGCTCGGACAGTTGGCCTGGCAAGTTCCGCAAAGCAGACAGCGGTTTAATTTTGCCTGCACGCCTTCTGCATCGTCGAGCATTTCGTTTGCGAGATCCTGCAAAAGCGTAATTTTTCCGCGAGTAACGTCACCCTCTTTCAAGGTTTCAGCAAAAACGGGACAAACAGCCTGGCACATCCCGCATTTCATGCAGATCACAAGCTGGTCATCAAGCCGCTGCAGGCGGCTTGCGAGATCATGCAGTTCTTGAGACATCTTTTCCCCCTATGATGTTCCCGGGATTTAAGATATAATTCGGATCGACTGCTTTTTTCAACAACCGTGAATATTCAAGCGTCGCGGCTGAGGTTTCCTTTTCCATCCACTTCGCCTTGGCAATGCCGATGCCGTGTTCACCGGAAAGCGTGCCGTGCATACTCAGAGCACGGTCAAAGATCTCGTCAATGGCCTCTTCCACCCGAGCGAATTCCTCTTTATCACGTTTATCAGTCAGGATCGTGGGATGCAGATTTCCATCTCCGGCATGACCAAAGGTTCCAATGGTCAAATTGTATTTTTTGGCAATGGAAGTGATGGCCTCAATCATGGCCGGAATTTTACTGCGCGGAACGGTTGCATCTTCCAGAATCGTTGTTGGCCGTACCCTGGCTAGAGCGGGCAAGGCGTCGCGCCGGGCCTGCCAGATAATATCTTTTTCCGCAGCATTTCGGGCCAGCTGAACGTCCTGGGCACCGGATTTCTTACAGATGGAAATAACCTTTTCCGCCTCGTCTTCGACCTGGGCCGGATGGCCGTCAACCTCAATAAGCAGCATGGCCGCGGCCTCAACAGGCAGACCAGCCTTACGGAAATCTTCCACCGTGCGGATGGTAAAATTATCCAGCAACTCCAGAGTACAGGGCACAATCTTCGCTGCAATGATATTGGCAACGGCTTCTGAGGCATCGTTGATATCATTAAAAATGGCCATCATGGCTTTGGAGGCTTCTGGTGGCGGAACGAGTTTGAAGATGATTTTTTCAAACACGCCCATGGTACCTTCAGAGGCAACCATCAGACTGGAAAGATTAAGGCCTGTCACACATTTGACTGTGCGAGATCCTGATTTGATCAGTTCTCCGTTGGCATTAAAAAAGTCAACACCCATGACATAATCCTTGGTGACGCCGTATTTGAGGCCGCGCAGACCACCTGCGTTTTCCGCCACATTTCCGGCCAGCGTGGAAACGGACTGACTGCCTGGATCCGGCGGATAAAAAAGTCCACGTCTGGCCACTGCAGCTGCAAACTGGGCCGTAACAACACCGGGCTGCACAACGGCGTACAAATCTTGTTCGTTGATTTCCAGAATGTTATTCAGAGCATTGGTCAGGATAACGACTGCGTCAGTCTCTTTTGGAACAACGCCGCCGCTCAGATTTGTTCCAGAACCACGAACCACGAGCGGTAATTCATTTTCGTTACAAAGTCTTATCGCCTTGCCGAGAGCTTCACTGGTCAACGGACGGACAACAAGGCCAGGGACAACCGAATCCAGCACAGCCGAATCATAGGAATAGGCGTAGCGATCCGATTCTTGGTCAAAAACATTTTCAGAGCCGACGGCTTCTTTAAAAGCTTTAATATCTGTTGGTGAAATCATGCATTTCTCCTTTTTTCGGTTTGAGGTACTTCAGAAATCTCTGTTGCACACATTTCCATCTCTTCCCGCCAGCAAATGATATGATGCCTCTCCAGCAGTTTTTACCAACCCCTGCGAAAGGAGAGGCATGGCACAACCCAGAACATTACAGCCCCCCCCTGGTACGACGAGGCCACCAAGGCCCGTCAGCCTGCGGGCATGCGTGAGCGCACCCAGCAGTGCTGCGCGGCCGGTGCGTCAGATAATTGCGTTTTATAGCAAAAATCCGCTTGAAATTACAGAATAATTTCAGATATCGGAGGCGGTATTCTGAGATTTACCCCAGTCGGCGGGGAACTAAGACTTTTTCATGGGAAAAACACTGACTGATACATAGTCGGCGTTATTGAAAAGCGTTTTCTCTCTCATTCGGGGGACATTCCCAAATGAATTATCCTTGCTATTCGCATCATTTCTGATATGTTTAATCCATGCAAACGAATCATTGGATATGGTAATACAGTGCGTGGCCCGAATTTACTTTTCATGCAGACAAGCTCCTTTCAGATGATGAAACTCTGCCCGCCTGGGCTGTCAGCGTCCACAAAAGCCAGGGATCGGAGTACCCGGCGGTGGTGGTTCCGGTCCTGATGCAGCACGATATGCTGCTCCAGCGCAACCTGATCTATACGGCCGTGACAAGGGGAAAGCGGCTGGTGGTGCTGGTGGCCAGAAAAAGGCTCTGGCCATTGCCATCCGCAATGACAAAAGCCGCCTGCGGCATACCCGGCTGGCCGAGCGCCTGACCGGGCCGTCAGTGAATTTATAAATCGACGAATTTGTAAATCGACGAACCTCTAAATCGGTGAACCTGTAACATGGAAACATCATTATGAAAACCGCCCATTTTCTTCGCCCCGTTTTTACAAAGCTCATCATCAAACGTCTGCAAAAGGGCGAATCGCTCAACCTGTACGGCCCGCCGGGCATTGGTAAATCGCGGCTTCTGGAAGACATTGAGGCAGCGAAACTGCCGGACGTCCGGGTGGTTTCCCTTTCCTTCAAGGGCTACCAGAACAGTTGCGAGACGTTTTGCAGGGAGGTTCAGAGAAAAGCGGGGCTTGGCGGCGAACCGGTCAAGGGGCTGAACGCGGTTATTGACAAATTGCGGGAGAGCGGTGCGTCTGTATTTTTGATGATTGATCATTTCAACTATTTTCATAACAACCCGAATCTGGATGCCGCGTACAACGAGACATTCATTGATGCCCTGAACGCCGTTCGGAACAGTTCCCGTGTGTCCTTGCTGGCAGTGACAGAGCAGCCAGCCAACAGTGTTGTCACATACATTGACGGAAAGGCGGTAACGTCCCCTTTGAACCTGGAGCCGGTTGAAATGACAGGCTGGCAGTTTGAAGAGATCAGGAGCGAAGTAAAACGGCGGCTGGATGAAAAACATCTGCATGAAACGGAAACGACGCTTCTTCTTTCGCGATTGGTGGACATGAAATGCGGCTATGGGTTTCTGGAACACATTGCCCCAAAGCTGATTTGCGGGGAAAATAAAGAGCTTTCCATTGATGAGCGGCTGAACCGCTGGCAGAAAAGTTTTGACAGGGAATGCAGAAGCAGCGGCACCGCGAAGATTGTGAAAACCACTGCCTGGATGAAAGCCTGGCTGATCGTGCTGAACCCGTTCCGGCAGGTTCTTGGGGAATTGTAAAAAATATTTAAGATACTGATTTCATTTATAAAACATTTCTTCCAGAACAACAACAGGTAAGCAGAGATATGGACACATCCAGCCCATTTTACCGCTCCCCCATCCCGAAAAACGGTCTTGACCTGTTCAGGTGGTCAATATTTGAGCCAAACCGGGTTAAAACTTTTGAAAAAGAAAAAAACCGTCCAGAAAAGAGACATTATCCATTGGATCTAAACCGGTTGATTGATCCGGGCATTGAAAAGGCAACGGGAATTTTTTCCCCAACCGCCAAATGGACGGAACAATTAAAACGCATCCAGTCCGAACTGGCAACCGCCCGCCAGCAAAACCACAACCGCCTGAAAAAGGAATCCTGGGATCGTTTTCATGACGCCTTAAAGGAATTTGAAAAGATTACGCTGCGGCAATCCCGCCGGTGGAAGCATGACTACCTGAAAGCAATCCGCCGCTGGATTGAGGAGAGCGAAAAGAAGCAGACGGAATTGGAGAACCTGTTAAAAGCTACGGAAGCGATATCCGCCAATTTCTTCCGCAGGGGCGAAGCCCTCAACCCGGAAGATACCGGTCCCCAGCCATTTTTTGGCCGCAATGACCTGAAGGACGATCTCGCCTTTCGGATACTCAGTTCCGGCAATATGCCCATGTTTCTGCTGCAAGGCCAACGCCGCGTCGGGAAAACCAGTATGCTCAATTTCCTGCAAATTCTTCTCGGCACGGGCTTTCTGGTCATTACGCAGGACATGCAGAGCGATGAATTCGGGTCTGTTGCAGATGTGTTCAATGGATTTTTGACGCGATATCAAAAAAAGACGCAAAAAAACGCCGATGACAGCGGCCAAATGCCGGAAGAGGCAATGGCGGCCTGGAAGCATTTCCGCACCTCTTTTGAAAAAGCCGTGCAGACCGAAAAACGCAAGATCATTCTGGCCTTTGACGAATATGAAAATTTTCACCAACTGGTGCGGGCGGAAAAAGAGAACGGCGAGCGGCTGATCGAGGCGATGCGGGCCTTTTCTCAGGAGCAGAACCGCGTGGTCTTTCTTTTTACCGGGCTCCACCTTTTTGCGGATCTCGGCGAACCGGATTTCGGACGCCATTTTGTGCAGACGCACCGCCTGAAAGTCGATTACCTGAAACCAGAGGACGCCCGAACGCTCATCACCAATCCATACCCGGATTTCAATCTCACCTATCCGCCGGAAATGGTGGACGAGATGATCAAAATGACGGACGGCCACCCTGCGCTGCTGCAACATATCTGCCACGAACTTGTCATTCGCGCCAATATACAGTCCCGCCGCAATATGAACTGCGACGACCTGAAGCATGTGCTGGAAGAGAGCGTTCTTGACCGCAGCAACGAGGTCATGGTGCGCTTCTGGCTTGATTTTTGCCGACATGGCGCTGCGGAGACGATGCAGCAGACCGTGTGGGAGATCATGAAGACCGGAAAGGCGAAAAATAAAAGGGATGGCAACCGCCTGCTCGACTACGGGTTTATCATCCGGGCAAACGATCAATTCTCGCTTCGCGTCCCCCTGTTTGAGCAGTGGATTAAACGGCATGGGGAGAGTTTTTGATAAGATATTTCAAAGATTAAGCGCAAAAGATATAGCATTATGAACTTCCAGCATTTTTTGTACAGATAATCTTGTAATCAAAGAGCCGATTTTACCTTTTGCCACGGTTTGTAAATGGTCACAATTTATAGCGCAATCCTTTGGCATTCCATCACCAGACCGGGATAAAAAGACTTCTGAAGGAATATCGCGCACAGTGCGTGTAACCGGGGCGATTGTCACTTCATTCAGATATTCCAGAACAGAATCTCGTGTAAGAATTAACACCGGGCGTTTTTTGTCAGGATGAGAAAATTTGTACCAGCGAATTTCACCACGCTTCATTCATCCCCCCAGGCCTGCTCATCTCCCCAAATGGAAAATTCATTTTTCCCGGCTGGAAAATTCTCGTAACCTTGCCGATGCTTTTGTTCCATTTGTGAGGCAGTATATTGTTCAACAGCATCACGAAGGGCTTTTCTGGTAAAAGAGGAACGGTTCATATTGAGTTTGCGTGCAATTCTATCAACGGTCTCAACAAGCGTATCGTCCAGTGTCATCTGAATTGTTCTCATTCTGCGCCTCCTGATGTATATTTTTATAGCTATAAAATATACATATAGAAACCCACGAGTCAAGTATGGTGGGCCCCAAAACCCGGACAGTGTGTTAAGGTGGATTCCGCAACGGAAATCCAACGCGGTGTTCATCCCAACCAGACAGGGCAATGGGAAAAAAAGCGAGCCAGATTATTTCGTTCGTGCCGAAAAAATATCATTTCCAGCCGGAACAAACAAAAGCGATAAATACCGGATGCCCCTAAAAATATCTTGTAAATAAATTTTTTTTTTGGCAGACTAAAAAATTATGCATGGCCGAAATAACATGCTTCCAACCTTTCAGCAGGAGTATGAGATGAAAAAACAAGCAATTACAATCGTCTGTTTTGTCTGTTTCCTTATGGTTCTTGCCGCGCCATTATGTGCCCTGGCAAGCGGCGAAGTGAACCTTCTTTCCACCCGGCAGGAGTTTCTCCTCCGTCCTTTTCTGGATGTGTTTGAACAGGAAAGCGGGATAAAGGTCAACGTCGTCTATCTGAAAAAAGGAATGCTGGAACGACTCAAGGCCCGTCCGGGCGAGGCGGATCTGATTCTGGCAAAGGACATCGCCAACCTTTCCGCCATTGCAGAGACGGATTTGCTTCAGCCGTACAAATCGGCGGTAATAGACGGAAACATTCCGGCGCCCTGGAGGGACGACAAGCATCTCTGGACAGGGCTGACCATGCGCGCCAGGGTGTTCTATTACTCCAGGGAACGGGTTGATCCGGCCACCCTCAGCGACTATATGAGCCTTGCCGACAAAAAGTACAAAGGAAAAATCTGCATCCGGTCCGGCTATCACAATTATAATGTGGCGCTGATCAGCGCCATGATCGCTGAAAACGGCGAGGCCAAGGCAAAAGAATGGCTGCAGGGATTGAAGTCGAACCTCGCCCGCAAACCCCAGGGAAATGATCGCGCGCAAGTTCGCGCGATTTCAGCGGGAGAATGTGATATTGCCATCGGCAATACCTATTATATGGGCAAAATGCTGGAGAATCCGGAGCAGCGGGAGTGGGCGGCGGCAGTGGGCATTTTCTTTCCCGGCCAGCAGACCGCCGGAACCCATGTGAACATTACCGGCGGCGCCATATTGAAAGCGGCGAAAAACAAGGAAAATGCACTGAAACTGCTGGAATTCTTTACCGGCAATCTGGCGCAGACCATGTATTCCCAGGTAAACCATGAATATCCTTTGAAAAAAGGTGTTGACTACTCGGCAATTGTAAAATCTTTCGGTTCCGGTCAGAACGGGATCAAAAAGGGAGTGTTTAAAGTAGATTCCCTCGCCATGGACAAGATTGCGGCGGAACGAAAAACCGCCCTGAAACTGCTGGATGAAGTCAAATTCGACGAATAGGCAGGCCCGAAGAAACAAAATCCATTGACAGCCCTCCTTTATCTGGCGGATCTCCTTTTACCGGATATGAAAGATGACGGGGGGCTGTTATTTTTTTACCCCACCGGTTCCATCCCCCTGGCGTGATGGCAATATGAAAAACGATCATTCCCGGCCCTGGATTGCCATAGCCCTTCTGGCCGCAGGGATCAGCGCCCTGCCGCTGCTGACCATTATCTTTCTTTCCTTTTTCCCCGGCGTGGGGGGCACGCTTACCCATCTTTATCATACGGTGCTTCCCGGCTATTTGCTGACCACCGCCAAACTGGCCTTTGGCGTGGGCTGCGGCGTTCTGATCCTTGGAACCAGCACGGCCTGGCTGGTTACCGCATATGATTTTCCGGGTCGCTCCCTCTTCAACCAGTTGCTGCTGATGCCAATGGCCATGCCCGCTTACATCATCGCCATTGTGTATATTGAGCTGCTTGATTTTGCCGGTCCCGTACAATCTCTTCTGCGGCGGATATTTGGCTGGCGCTCCATGACGGATTACTGGTTTCCCCAGATCACCTCCCTGGGCGGCGCCATCTTTTTGCTTTCCCTGGTATTATACCCGTATGTTTTTCTGATGGCGCGCACTGCTTTTGGAGAGCAGGGGCCGCGGCTGCTCGAAGTCGGCCAGACCCTCAATCTGACGCCCTGGACCTCCTTTTTCCGTCTGGTGCTGCCCCTTTCCAGACCGGCGATTGTCAGCGGTCTGCTGCTGGCCCTTATGGAGACGGTGGGAGATTTCGGTCTTGTTCAATTATTTTCCGTGAACACCTTTACCGTCGGCATTTACAATATCTGGTTCGGCGCTTCCAATCTGCCCGATGCGGCGCGGCTGGCGACAGGCCTGCTTTCCCTGATGCTGCTGCTCATCTTTCTTGAATATCTGACGCGGCGGCATAAACGCTATGCCCGGACGGCCGGTGAAGCCATGCCCCTGAAACGGCTTTCGGGAAAAGCAGGGATACCCGCCTTCCTCTGGTGTCTTTTCCCTTTGTTCTTTGGCTTCTTCCTTCCCTTTTTTCTGCAAATTTTCTGGTTTATTGACGGATTTGGGGATATTCAGACGCAGACGTTTGCAAGCGACGCCGCAAATTCCCTGCTCCTTGGCATTGCCACCGCATTCTCCGGGCTTGTTATCGCGGTTCTGCTTGCCTATGGAAAACGACTGGCCCCGTCAAAATTGCTTCACGGGATCATCCGGCTGGCGACCATTGGTTATGCCTTGCCGGGGCCGGTTGTCGCCCTCGGTGTTTTGATTCCCTTTGCCTGGCTCGACCGCCGCTTAATTATTATGGGGAAAAGCATCTTTGGCCGGGATCCGGGGTATCTTCTCAGCGGTTCCATCTGCATTCTTGTTTTTGGTCTGCTTGTGCGCTTCATGGCCATGGCGTTTGGGAGCGTGGACAATGGGCTGGAGCGCATTCCCTGTCATTGCGACGAGGCGGCGCGAATGCTGAAAACCCGCCCTGCGGGCATCCTTTGCCGTATCCACCTTCCCCTGCTGCGCAGCAGCATGTTGACCGCCGTTCTCCTGGTGCTGGTGGACGTAATGAAGGAACTTCCCGCAACCCTGATGCTGCAGCCGTTTAACTTCAGCACCCTGGCCACCCGGGCATTTTCTTACGCCTCCGAGGAGATGTACAAGCAGGCGTCCCTCTGGTCGGTGACCATCGTCCTTGTGGGGATTCTTCCCATTTTCAGCATTAACTGTCGCCTGCTTCCCTCTCTGGAAAACCGGAGGAACGGCACGAACCGATGAACAATACAGAACAAAAAAGACTTCTTGTCTGCGATGGACTGGTGAAACAGTTTGGCAGGGCCACAGCGGTGAATCATGTCGGGATTTCGCTTTTGCAGGGAGAACTGCTGGCGATCCTCGGCCCGTCGGGCTGCGGCAAATCAACCCTGTTGCGCATGGTCGCCGGGCTCACCCGGCCGGATGCCGGAATCCTGAAGTACGCAGATGAAATCTGGTCGGACGACAGGCGTTTTGTCAAACCGGAAGAACGGGATTGCGGCATGGTGTTTCAGGACATGGCCCTTTTTCCGCATCTTTCCATTGGGGACAATATCGGTTTCGCCATTCCTGCGGCGGAAAAGTCCGCTACGGTCCAGGCGATGCTCTCTCTGGTCAATCTTGAAGGCATGGAACAGCGGATGGTCCATCAACTTTCCGGAGGACAGCAGCAGCGCGTGGCGCTTGCCCGGAGTCTGGCTCCGGGACCGGGGCTGCTCCTGCTTGACGAACCGTTTTCCAGTCTGGATCTGAGGCTCCGTCAGGTGATGCGGCGGGAGGTGCGAAATATTCTCAGGAAACAGGGGGTTACCGCAATCCTGGTGACCCACGATCAAAACGAGGCGTTTGCCTTTGCCGACACCGTTGCCGTCATGTTTCAGGGCCGGATTGAGCAGCATGCGTCCCCCCGAAAATTGTATCAACAGCCGGCAACCCGGAACACCGCCTCCTTTGTCGGTGACGCCAATTTTATTGAGATGGGAAAGGCCCTGGCCCTTTTTCCCGATCTTGAACGTCTGGATGTCCGCTTGAAGGAACCGGAAAACATATTGATGTGCCGTCCGGAAAATTTTGCATTGAATCAGGAAGGCGCCAGCGCCGCAGTCATTGAAACCGAGTTTCAGGGGTGCTGGCGGGAATTGGCCATCAGGCTTGAATGCGAAAAGGGCGAAGAAGAAATGATGATTCGCACGGACACGGCATCATCATGGTCAAACGGCCAGAAAATCACGGTCAGACCTCTTTACGGATGTATCTATTCTCCGGAAGGCCAACTGCAGGGAACCGTGCAGCTAAGCTGAGTCACGGTGTTAACGCCGGTGAGAATTGGATCTCTGGCCAAATGATCATGAACAGCTTTTCGGGCAGGGCTGTTTCGGGTTCGTGGCGGGCTGAAGAGATACGTCTTATATATTCGGTGATTTCGGGTCTAATGGCATTGCAATATGCGGCATCAAGACGTTCTCTTGCAAGGGATTTTTCGATGAGATTTTTGGGCATAATCTGCTGAAATTCATCGGGAAGACTGGCGATGCCCTGGTGTCTTGGCCAGGGTTTTGGCTTGCCGCATGGTTTCCTGGGCGATCCAGCGGATAATTTCCGGATATCTTTTTGCGGTTTCGCTATGCACCGCAATCCCGGCAATGGGCATACCCCGTTGTTGTCCAGTTTTCCTGGCGTAGAGTTCCGCGACATTTTCTCCGACCATGAATTTGGGATTGACTGCGAGGGCCTTTGTTACCAGGGGCTCGGGGAGCAGTGCTGCGGAGATTTTGCCACTGGTGAGTCTTTGCAGTAAAGTCTTTGGTGATTCAAAGATGAAAGCAATATTGCTCAGTTTCCCGTTGCCAAGGGTTTTGAGGATGGGAACAGCGGGCGAGCCTGGTGGGGTGACAGCGAGAGGTTTACCAACAAAATCGTTGAAGCGTAAGGCGTTGGCGTCAGAGGAAATCAGATAAAATTTTCGCCATGCGGTGGTGAGCAGTAATTGCACCGGGGCACCCTGCAAGGCTGCATCCACAAAGGTATCTGTATGGCCAATCCAGAGATCAGCGTTACCGGCAATAAGGTTTTTTTCTAATTCATCCAGAGTGTTCCAGAGTTTTACCCGAATATTGCATCGTTCAGGAATCCGGCCCTGCTCAATCGCTTGCCACAGGGCCAGCTGGGGGCCCGTGGCAAGTGCTGTGGTGTACAGGGTCAACCAGGGCAGAGTTGTGTCCTCTGCCCTGAGAATGTCCTGATTTTGGGAAGTGGCAAACGAAGTGTCATTTTCCAGAATCAGGACGGAGAGCAGTATCAGAAAAATGATTCTGCTGCTCTTTTTCATGGTTTAGAATTCTACCTTATACGCGCAATAGATATTTATACCTGGGTCGCTTAAGTCCAGTCCCCGTGAGGTGGAGAGATGGTTGCTGTAGTTCTCGTCAAACAGATTATCCACACCGAGAACGAGGTCATGGGTTGCGGCGCCGGTGACCAGTTTATAACCGATTTTGACATTCACCGTGGCCCAGCCGTCGGTGGTGGGTTCTTTTGGTGCAACCTTGTCCTGTTTGCCGGCCCAATCCAGGTTGATGTCTCCGTAAAAACCTGGCTCTTCGCCACGGTAGCTGATGCCGATCAGCCCGTTCAACGGGGGAATAAAGGGAAGATCCTGATCATTGGTTTCATTGGTTCCCCTGGTATAGGCAAGATTTCCGTAGAAGAGTATTTTAGGGGTAAACTGCCATTGTCCTGCGAGTTCCACCCCGTAGAGCCTTGCCTCTTCTACATTATCCATTTCAAACCTTTGCGGCGTAATACGGCGTTCGGTGATCATGTCATCAAGAAAATTGGCATACAGGGATGTGGACAGAGACAGGGTGTCTGTGGTGTAGTGGCCGCCCCATTCGAAAAAATAGGAGCGTTCTGGATCAAGATCGGGATTACCGTATTTTTCAATACCGCCGCCGAGCGCAATATACTTATAGCGATCCATCAGATCCGGTGCCCGGTAGCTGGCTGCTGCCACAAGGGTTGTCGACCAGGAAGGGGTAACATTCCAGGTAAGCCCGGCATGACCATCCCAGGCCAGGTCATCCTGGGATTCTGCCGGACGTTTTTCGACAATGGGCATGATTGGCACAGGTGGTTTGATCCAGTTATACAGGGCATCGCTCCTGGTTTTGATAAGATCCAGTCGGCCGCCGAGATTTACTACGATATTCTGAGCCAGAGAAATATCATCTTCCACGAACAGGCCGGCTGAGGTCTGGCGGGCATCGGCCAGAGG
>PDWI01000986.1_pt1 | contig 46003 bp, 30 predicted proteins | sample 1430891 | NCBI WGS metagenome assembly PDWI01 (sample SAMN01162508, study PRJNA174530) | Oral metagenome, whole genome shotgun sequencing project. | biome: Marine environment; feature: Marine mammal; material: Swab sample of the gingival sulcus; isolation source: swab sample of gingival sulcus...
TGCAAGTTTTATAAACGCGGGTGGTGGAATCGGTAGACACGCTACTTTGAGGGGGTAGTGCCGGCAACGGCGTGTGAGTTCAAATCTCATCTCGCGTACTAAATGGTTTTGGAAATGGAGCGATTTTACCGATAAGTTGGTTTAATCGCTCTTTTTCTTTTTATTAAGATTAGAGCGATGATAACTCTTAGCTTAAAATAGAAGTAAAAAATGATAGTATATCCTAATGCTAAAATAAATATCGGACTACAAGTCGTTGGCAAGCGTTCTGATGGTTACCACTTATTAAACACTTGTTTTTATCCTATTCCGCTGAAAGAGTGCTTGGAACTTTTGCCTAATCAAGAACTCGAAGAAGATAAATTGACCATTTATGGAGCTGATAATCTTGGAGAGCTTCGAGATAATTTGGTTTTGCGTGCTGTTCGTTTGCTCAGAGAAAACTATGATTTCCCTTATTTGGACATTTATTTGTACAAGCACATTCCTTCGGGATCTGGTATGGGTGGAGGTTCGGCTGATGCTAGCTTTACGCTAAAAGCTGTGAATGATTTGTTTGACTTAGGGCTAACCAATGACGAACTAAGGGCTTATGCTTTGAGGCTTGGAGCAGATTGTCCTTTATTTATTGACAATGTCCCTGCTATAGGAGAAGGAATTGGCGAAATTTTAACGCCGATAGAAGGTTTTAGTCTTGAGCAATACAACTTAGTTATTGTTAAACCAGAGGTGCATATTAGTACAGCAGAAGCTTTTAGAGGTTTGAAGAACATAGGCTTAAAAGAGCGTCCTGTCCTTGATTTGCTAAGCGAAGATGTGCGGTCTTGGAAGAATAGCTTGTGTAATGACTTTGAGGAGAGTATTTTTCCTCTTCACCCTGAATTGGAGGAAATCGAGCTAAAGCTTTACGAACTTGGGGCGATTTATGCTTCAATGACAGGTTCGGGGTCAGCTATCTTTGCCCTATTTGATAAGGAATTAAATCGTGAAGCTAGAGCATATTTTAAGGACGCTTTCTTTTGGCAGAGCATTGGTCTTGAAAAATTAGTTTAGGTATATGTATCAAACTGCTATTGTAGAGCCTTTTGGCTTGAAGTATGTTTATCGTCAATTATCCTCTGAGGTTGTCTATTTGGGCTATGCTATTAAAGTGGGAACGAGGCACGAGAGCCTGAAACAGCAGGGGATTGCCCATTTTATAGAGCATTTACTTTTTAAGGGAACGCTTCAAAGGAGTTCAAAGGAGATTATTCAGGAAATAGAAGGCGTAGGGGGCGAGTTGAACGCTTTTACTACGAAAGAAGAGACCATTATATATTGTATAGCTCCCAAAGAGTATTGTGCTAGAGCGATTGATTTGCTTACAGATATTGTGCAATGCAGTCAGTTCCCAGAAGAAGAGCTTAAGAAAGAAAAAGGGGTTGTCATAGAGGAAATCTATTCTTATGAAGATAGCCCTTCAGAATTGATTTTTGATGAGTTTGAGAATTTGCTTTTTCGTGGACATTGCTTGGGGCATAACATTTTGGGAACGGAAGCGAGTGTTCAGCGTCTTGGACGTAAACATTGCTTGGATTTCTATCAAAAGTATTACCGCCTTGATAATATGGTATTCTTTGCTCAAGGGGATTTTGAGGAAAGTAAATTAAATAATTTGCTTTCTGAAAGCTTAACTAAATATCAAGTAGCCTCAAACGATAAACAGATTAGTAAGCAAAGTTGTCAAAATCCTGAGCCTAATGAAGTGCGTCAAGTTCAGCGTCGCAAAGGAACGCATCAAGCTCATATTCTCTTAGGAAGTCTTGCTTATCCTCAGAAAGACAAAAGACGGCTCGCTCTTAGTCTATTAGTTAATATCTTAGGAGGAGGGAGCTTAAACTCTCGCTTAAATACGATTCTGAGAGAAGAGCGAGGTTTGGTCTATCAAGTTGAAGCGAATTATACAGCTTATTCTGATACAGGAATTGTAACGATTTATCTAGCTTGTGCCAAAGATGTTCAGAAAGAAGCAGTTAGGCTTGTGGAAAAAGAACTTGACAAACTTGTGCAAGAGCCTATCAGTGAGGAACAGTTAGCTCTTGCTAAGCGTCAATTTATCGGACAGCTAACCATAAGTACAGAGAACAGAGAGCATATATTCCTCTCAATGGGCAAGAGTTTCTTACATTATAATAAGGTAGAAACTTTTGAAGAGCTAAAGAAACGCATTGAATTGATTTCTGCCGAAGAATTGCACACTATTGCTAGAGAAATCTTTGTTAAGGAGACATTTTCACGCTTAATCTATAAATAGTTACTCAAAAATAGATGTTAATAAATATGTATTTATGGCTTCTCTTAAGGCTATTTTTGATGATATTCGAAAAAAAATCGTATCTTTGCTTAGTGTAAAATAAGAATTAGTAGTATTTTTTTAATTATAATTTTATGAAAACGAAAACACTTTTGCTTGCTACTGCAATGTCTTTGGGCTTTGCTAGTCAGGCTGTAGCACAGGTTAATGATGTTAATTTTACAGCATCAGCAACTTCAGGTTACAATTTTTGGAATAAAGATTTGAATCTAGGTCAATCACCTTTCTGGGGTGCTAAGGCTGGATTTAGCTTTGGTCCCGTATTCGAAATTAGTGGTATCTATGAAAAGAGTTTTGATTTAAAGGGCAAACTGCAAGGTTCGGGTTGGAACTTTATCAAAGACCTTGGCAATGATATTAAAGGTTCTAATGCAGAAATGGAGCGTATTGGAGGAGAAATTCGCCTAAACGTAATCCCTGTATGGGCTATTACTCCTTATCTAACAGCAGGAGCAGGGGTGATGAATATCAAGTATGACGGTGTAAATAACACTACGAATACAACTAAGTCTTACAAAGATGAGCAAGTTTATGCTTCTCTTGGTGCAGGACTTAAGTTTAACCTTGGTCGTCGTATTGCTCTTTCTTTGGAAGGTCGTGATTTGATTTTCAATGTTAATAAGAATAATGCTTACCTAGCTCAAGGAGCAAATCCTAATAAGACATTACATAATTGGGGCGGTCGTGCTTCTCTTGACTTATTCCTAGGAGGTCATCCTGCTTCAAAAGATGAGATTTCTCGTGCTTACCGCAATCAGTTTAGTGATGGCTTCCGTGGTATTAAGCTTGTTTTAGAACCAGGTGTTGCTTATGTAAACTTTGATGATAAGTCTCTTTTCCGTGACCAATGGTTTATGGGAGGTAGTGCAGGTATTGACTTTAATTCATACCTAGGCATTAGAGGTTTCTATTATCAAGCGACTTACAACCCAAGTAAATTGCAATTTGACTTTACAAAGTCGCTTAAGATGTATGGAGGAAACTTTATTGCTCGCCTTAATACTCGTGGCGTAAATCCTTACCTAAACCTTGGTGCTGGTTATCTTGATGTTGATAGTAAGAGCTACAATGATGCTTTGAATGGTCATAGTGCTAAGAGTGGTTGGTTTGCAATGGGAGGTGCTGGCTTGGAAATTCCTCTAGGTCGCTACGTAGCTCTTCACGGCTCGGCTAATGCAATGCTTAACGCTCAAGACAACCCAGACCCAAATCAAGTAACAGAGCTTTCGGACGTTACTGTTAATATGATGTATAAGGCTGGCGTTCGTATCAATCTAGGTGCTAGAAATCGAGACGGTCGTACAATGTATCAAGACTATGCAACAGGTCTCGTTAATGCAGAGAGAGAAGCAAATATGCAAGAGCTTAATAGCCTTCGTGATGCTAAAAATAGAGAACTTTCTGTACTTAAATCGGACTATGAGCGTAAGATTGAAGAACTTAATGCTAAGTTAATTGAAGCTCTTAAGAAGGATGATGTTAAGGAAGTAGAACGTCTTGTTGAAGAAAAGAAAGAAGTTAAGCAAGCTGTAGCTAAGGTAGAAGAAGTTAAGCAAGCTGTAGCTAAGGTAGAAGAAGTTAAGCAAGAAATTGCTCAAGCAAGTCCTGTAGCTGAAGCCCCTAAGTACAAAGTCTTGACAGAAGCTCAACTTGAAGCACTTGTAACTCGTGTCGTGAAAGAAGCTAATGGCGGAACTAACGTTGCTAACGGCGTTTCTCAAATGAGCGATCTTGATAAGATTCTACTTTTCTCTGCTCTTGCTAATGGAGGTGTAAATCTTTATCCACAAGCAACAGCGATGATGCCTCAAGCCCCTGTATCAGCTCTTGCTCCTCAAGCAGTTGAAGTTAAGGAAGTGGAAGCTCCTCAAACAGAAGTAAAAGTTCCTGTTGCAGAAGCTAAGGAAGAAAAGCTTTCTAAGGAAGCAGAACTAGAAGCTCGTATCAAAGCTCTCGAAGCAAAGATTGAGCAAAGCAAAAAAGAAATGCAAATCAAAGCTCTTGAAGCGAAACTTAAGAGCCTTGAAGCAGAAACAGCTACTATTGGTCAAGAAGCTAAGGTTGAACCAATCCGTATCATTCAAGTAGAGCAAGGAGCTAAAAAAGAAACAGTCGAGCCAGCGAAGGAAACTAAATCGGCAGAACAAATTCAAGTAATTAAGGTTGCTGAAGACGGAGAAGTTACAGCTAAAGAAGTCGAAATTAAGCAAGCTAAAACAGAATCTCTTTTTAAGCTTGCATCTGTAGACCCTTATTTAGGAATGAACTTTGGTCAAGCTACTACATTTAACCTTGGTGCTCGTGCGAACTTTGAACTAAAGCAAACAGGTCTTTTCCTTGCTCCAGAAGTGTTGTACGGTTTTGGTTCTGAAGGAGGCTTTGGTCTATATGCTAATGCTATCTATCAAATGAATTTCCTTAAGAAGGCTCTTAAGGTAGTTACGCCTTACGTAGGTGTTGGTTATGGTTTCAACAATGCTAATGGTACTAATTGGGGTACAAACATTCTTGTTGGAGCTAAAGTAAACAATATCCTTGGAGGTAACTTGTTTGTGGATTATTCTATTCGTTCACTATTTGACAATAATCAAATTGCTGTAGGATACTCTATTAACTTCTAATCTCATACATCAAAAAAACATTAGATTATGAAGATTAAGTTATTACTAATAGGTTTAGGTCTTTGTGCTTGCACTTCGGTGTGGGCTCAAAGTCCTAAGACTACTCCAAAGGCTTGTGTCAAAGCAGAAGTCTCGGAAGCTCAAGAAGGTTTTCTTGTAGATGAAGAGGCTCTTGAACTAGCTCTTAGGAAGCTTGCCGTAGAACTAAAAGCAAAAAAAGCTCAGCAACCAACAAAGCAAATGCAGTTATTGCGTTATCAAATGCTTATCAATCTGCTACGTAAAAGAGCTGTTGTGCCACAAGTACAAGAAACTCCTAAGCAAGCACCAATTGTTATTAACATCAACAAGAGTGAGCTTAAGGAAAAGCAAGTTGTGAAAGAGCCAAAGCATTATGCAAAGGAACAGCCTGTAGATACAACGACTTTACTCCTAAAGAAGCGTTTGGCTTATCTTGAAGCTCGCCTTAAAGCTCTTGAGCTGAAGGAAGCTAAAGAAGTAAAAGCTAAGCAACAGATTGTTATTCATCAGAATGAAGCTAAGCAAGTTCAAGAGGAGCATACGAAAAATATTCGCTTAGATTCTTTAAAGCAACGTCTTCTGATACTGAATAATCAGAATGAAAAACTTGAAAAGCTAGAGCAGACTTTGGCAGAGCCTAATCTTGACTCTTTAACGCTTAAGGAAGTTGAGCAAGCTCTTACAACGGATACGCTACGTTTGATTGATACAATTAGACTTGTTGATACTGTAGAACTTGTTGAAAAGTTTGTCAATGTAGAACAGGTTCAAGTTGCAACTGATTTCCACAGAGAAGTCTTTTTCGCTCTTAATTCTGCTAAGCTAACAGATAAGGCGAAGCTTCTACTTGATGAAGCTGTACGTTTTATGACGGATTATCCTCAAGCACGTTTACTGATTAGTGGCAGTGCTTCTGTTGACGGCTCGGAAGAAGCAAATCTAAGGCTTGCACGTCGTCGTCAAGCTTCTGTACGTGCTTATCTTGAGGCTCAAGGTATTGCTCCTAATCGTTTTGACGAAACAACTCCTTGTATTGATACTGATGTTATAACAGGAGCTTTAGCTCGCCGAGTGGAAATAAAACTTATTAAATAATTACTTATTTTTATTAGTAATCACGATATGCAGGAGGGAGAGGTTTTAACCTTTCCCTCCTGTTTTTTTTGTATCTTTGTTGCAGAAATATAAATAAATCAAGAAAATATGACGATTGCTGTAGATTTTGACGGAACTATTGTTAAGCACCGCTATCCAGAGATTGGAGCAGAACTTCCCTTTGCTGTAATGACTCTTAAGATGCTTCAGAAGGAGGGACATCGCTTAATTCTTTGGACTGTTAGAGAGGGTAAAGAGCTAGAGGAAGCTATTGCTTGGTGCAAAGAACGTAGTCTGGAGTTCTACGCCGTCAATAGAGACTTCCCTGAAGAGACAAAAGAGAACACAAATTACTCTCGTAAGCTAAAAGCAGATTTGTTCATTGATGATAGAAGTTTTGGAGGTTTGCCTGATTGGGGAACAATTTATCATCGTATCAATGAAGGCAAAGCTTTTGACGGCGAATGGGATAGGTTAGCTTTTGAAGACGCTCCTGTTAAGGAAAAATCTTTTTGGCAAAAATTATTCTCTTAGTCTTCATAAAGAAGAAGTTATATTTTAATTAGAAGAGTAGCAATAATGGAATTTGGCACTTTTTGGCAATATCAAGAATTGACAGATATACTTTTCTTGCTTATGGCTTTTATTTTACTGCTATTGGTTCCATTATTGGGTTTATTTTCTACCTTCAAAAACTTCCTTTTCACAGAAAAATCATCTTCTCATAGAGCAGAAGATTTTGCTTTGCTCTTGGGGCGATTTATGGCTCCAAGAGTTTTTTCCTTATTTGTATTTTTATTCAATGCTCTATTAGGGGCTAGTTTGATATTTATTCTATTGTTTAAATATCATCATTTATCGAGAACAATCACGTCAATAGAAATAGGAGCTTCTATCGGTGTAATTACTTTAGGCATATCTTTTCTCATTCTATGGCGGAAGCTTGGCTTCTTGGTATGGTCTGCCCTATTTATGTCTTCCAAACAAAAGTTGCTCCTGCGTCGCAATTATGGTTTAATTGACTATGTCAGAGCTTTATATTTGTTAATTCTATTCTTTATAAGTTTCCTTCCTATTGAAAAAGAGATTGTTTTATGGGGGCTTATTTTCGGTTTTGCTAGTTACACTTTACTAAGATTACTCTCAAGCTTAAGGATTTTATTACTTGATATTAGGAATCTCTTTTTTGTTTTTTTGTATCTTTGCACCTGCGAGTTTTTGCCGTGGGTCTATCTCCTTTTGGCTGTCGAGCATATATATAAACATAATTATTTCGTATTATTATTTGAATATCTATAAATGGCTATTAAGAAAATTCTAATTTCTCAACCCAAACCAGAACATACTAAATCTCCTTATCAAGATATTGCTGAAAAGTTCAAATTAGAGCTAAGTTTTCAACCTTTCGTTAAAGTTGAAACCCTTTCTAGTCTTGAATTTAGGGAACAGAAAATCTCTCTAACGGATTACACGGCTCTTATTTTCAATACACGCACGGCGATTGAGCATTTTTTTGCCTTGACGAAGGAGCTGCGTATTACGATTTCGGAGGATACACGGTATTATTGTTTGAATGAACAGATTGCCAACTACCTCCAAAAGTTCATAACTATTCGTAAGCGTAAGGTTTATTTTTCTAAAATTAGCAATAACGATGAGTTTATTAAGCTGATTGTTAAGCATCCGAAAGAAAAGTTTTTTATGCCTGTAACGGAAGGTTATAAGCCTGATTTTATAGCCACTCTTCAAGGACATAAACTTCAGGTTCAAGCGGGTATAATGTTCCGTACCGTGCCTGTCCTTCTGGACGAATCCTTGAAAGCACAAGTTTTTGATTTGATTGTTTTATTTACGCCTATGGGAGTAAAATCTTTGCAAGAGAACTTCCCCAATTTTGATAACTCCAAGACCAAATTAGCTGCTTTTGGACCTAAGACGGCTAAGGCGATTGAGGAAGCGGGTTATGATTTAACAGTCTCGGCTCCAATGCCCGAATGCCCTACGATGCCTAAAGCCTTAGAAAGTTATTTTTTAAAGAAAAAGTAATAAATTGCTTTCTTAATAAAAATTCCTTCAAGCTCTTAATTGAGCTTGAGGGAATTTTCTTTTTCCAAACTTTATTTACTGTTACTGAACGGATAAATTTCTGCATTTTATAACCTAACTTTCACACTCTTTCCAAAGCCCAAATACCACAAATCGGAACAGCCTTAGGCTGTTTTATTAAGCATCTGACAATCAAGCCTATACAATAACTTAATTTTGTTAAAAAAGTTTTCCCGAAGACTTTTCAAAGTTTTCCGTGTAATTTGAAAAAGTTTCTGGGAAAACTTTTTTGACTATTCCCACGCACTTCCCAAACTAAGATGAATAGCACAAATCGGAACTCCGTTCTAATTAAAAATTACTGAAAATAAGTGTGGATAAAAAGTTTTCTATGGCTCGATTTCTTTGATGAGACCTTCACGGACATACCAAATATAGGCAGTTACGTTTTTGTAATTCATCTCTTGGAGTAACTTGCGATAGCCAGATAATTGCTTTTCATATTTCCGGTTATTTCTGTCGCTATACTTGCCAAACTTATAATCTACAATCTCTACTTGCTTGCCTTCATCATAGATAAGCACTCGGTCAGGTCGCTTTAAGCCGTCAGCTCCACCTAAAATAGCTCGCTCATTAAGGACGACAGCTGAACCGTCAAACCAACGCTGATAATCGTCTAAACTATGCAACCAATCTTTAATCGCTTGCTTGGTCTTATTCGCTTCATTCTGTGCCAAAAGCCCTTGTGCAACGGCAGAATCAACCGCCTCATCTATATCGTCTAGAGTAATGATATTAGAAAGGATATGGTGCATCATATTACCATAGAGACGAGGATTATCCTCTTCAAAATGCTCCAAGCCTTGACGAAGAACAGCAATGCGTTCGCTAATGGCAAAAGATTCTAATTGCTCAATTTTGATAGACGAAAGACTTGCATCAGCTTTTTCAGGAGCTAGCTCGTTCTGCTTTGTAATGCCTTGCTCTTCGTAAGTCTTTTCATTGTCAAATGTAATGTAACCCTCTTGATATTGACTAAAACAAGTATCTAGCCAATGAGCGACTGTGCCCTCTTTTGAAGCTTGCGGATACCAAAGATGAAGCTCCTGCTTTGCTCTAGTCGTCGCAACATAAAGGAGATTTAATTCATCAAGAGCGGTGCGAATTTGCTCTTCGTACATTCCACGAGCAAATAGACTTTTCTCTAATTTTGATGAATACTTGATTGGTATTTTCTTAACCTTTTCAATTCCAACTTCATTAAGAAATGGAGCATTTTCCCAAAGAATGTTATTGATAAAACCTGAACTTTTGGGTTTAACTGACCAAGACGCAAAAGGAATAAGCACAACAGAGAAACCTAAACCCTTGGACTTGTGAGCTGTCATCAGAATTAGTTTCTGTTCATCTTCGGGAGAAACAATCGTTTGCGTTGCTCCACGCTCTTCGTACATCTTTAAGAAATCCGCAATATTTGCCGTGTAGTTCTGCTGAAAACTAAAAGCAAGGTCAAGGAATTTAATCTGATAAGCAACCTCACTCTTAGGAATAATCTCTCTGTAATGTTCAAAGATTAACTCCAGAGCTTCGTAAAGTCCACGATAAGCAAACTTACGTAAGGTCTCTAGCTCAGGGCTATCTTCTTCAAAAGATACGTTAGCTTTACTTTGCCCTTGCGTCAGCGTTTGATAGCTTTCTCTTAGTTGTAAGCGACAAAGTTTAGAACTCGGATTCGCAATATAACTAAGCACTTTAATCAAGAACTGAACACTCTGAGCGTTCTGCAGTTCAAGAGCTTCGGAAGAAACGAAGTCATAAGAGATAGACGCTTCGCCCTGCTCTTGCTCTTTGCTTAAAGCTTCTGCAACTAAGCTAGCTTCAGCCTTTCGACGAACAAGAATAGCAATATCAGAAGGCTTGTAACCTCTTTTCTGTAGGTTCGCAATAGTTTCAATAAAGTTGGGAGGAACAGAGCTAGGGCATTCATCTTCCTTAGCCTCGTTCTTGTCGTTCTTCTGCATTTCCTCGTGAGGATAAACGACGACAAGTCCCCCTTGCCCTTTGCGTCCAACAGCTTGTGTAACTTCTGTTTTATTGTAATAATCTAGGAAAATATCTGCATTAAGTTCTGGCTTTGTCCCTTCTAAGTCTTTTAATTTTTCAGCAAAAGACTGAGATATATACCGAGGTAATTGCTCATACAGAGCATTATTAAATTGAATAATCTCCGCCTCACTTCGCCAGTTAGAAGCAAGGTTTATTTGCTTAACCTCTGAACCGAAATCGTCAATAATATCTTTCCTTAGGAGCGAACTATCCGAATTACGAAAACGATAAATACTCTGCTTAACATCTCCAACGACAAGGCTCATATTATCATTAGAAAGGCTTTCTTCTAGCAAGGGTTTGAAGTTCTCATACTGCAGACGTGAGGTATCTTGAAACTCATCAATCATATGATGCAGAATACGTGTCCCAAGCTTTTCATAAAGGAAATAAACTCCCGACTTATCCTTGAGCATTTGATTGATAAGTCGAGAAGTATCTTTCAGCAAGATGACGTTATCTTCTTTTTGAAGCTCCTTAACCTTTTCATCAACTTTCAAGATAAAACTATAGCTATCAATGAAGTCTAAGATTAGATTGATACTGATAAGCTTTTGCTCAATGCTCTCATTTGCCAAAAAAGAGCTATACTCCTGCATCTTGTCAATGATACCAGAGCTAGAAAGCTCTCCAACTCTATCACGATAATCTTTCTTGAGCAAGCTTTCATTATCAGCAAGAGCTTTCTCAAACCTAGCAGGCAATAAGTCAATAGTACTAATATCTTTCAAAAGCTGAGGAATAGACCGCTCGTAGAGTTTGACAAAGGGAGCAAAGCCTCCATTTCTATTATAGCTTAGTTCTTTGCTCTCAAAGTTTTCATCAAACAAGCCTAAGTTCAATAGCTTCTCAATGACATCGTCCGCAATAGCTTTAAGATGTTTAAGCACTCTTTTACGCTCATCAAGGCAATACTTTTTATACTTCTTTAGCTCATCAGGAGACATCAGTAAGCCCTCTTCTTGAAAAAGCTGAACCTCTTCTCTTGCTAGCTCCGAAACAAGCTTTTTGATTTCTTTACGAGGGTCGCTACTCTTTCCGTCTTGGAGGAGATTATGTACTAGATTTTCAACTAATTGCTTAACAAAGGTCTTATCTTTTTCTTCGATATTTGGATTATCAAGGTCGGTTAAGATAGCCAAAACGGCCTGCTCAAAGATTTGCTTAGTCTCCACAAGAGGACGGAAGTTCCCCTGCAAACCGAGTTCTCTTGCGAGATTACGCAGAACTTCTTGGAAGAAAGAGTCAATCGTCTTAATGCGAAAGCTACTATAATCCTGAAGAATTGCTTTAAGCACCTTCTTAGCACGCTCCTGCAATTCTACATCAGAGCAACGCAAATCCTTCTTTAATTCCTGAAAGAAAGCAGAGGCCTTTCCGCCTCTGTCACTCTGACTAATCAGATAAAGCTCTTCAAGGATACGGCTCTTCATTTCCTCTGTTGCCTTATTCGTGAAGGTTACAGCTTGCACTCCCTTAAAAGCAAGAGAACTTTTATCTTTTAGGACTAAACTTAGGTATTCCTTCGTTAAGCTGTGCGTTTTCCCTGAACCTGCAGAGGCCGTATAGACTTTGAGTTGAGCCATTTCTATCTAAACTATTTAATAATCTGTGTAAGCATCTTTCTCTAGGTCTAGCTTTTCATCATCACGCCCTCTATTAAAATAAGTATCCCTTAGAGGATTGCGAGTTGCTTCTCTGTGAGCTTGTCTTGAGCGGTACATATCTATTGCTTGATAGATAGCCGTACGTAGCGATGTCGGGTCAGCCTTGTCTTTACCTGCGATGTCATAAGCCGTTCCGTGGTCAGGAGAAGTCCGAATGATAGACAAACCAAGTGTACAATTAACCCCTTCGTTCATATACATTGCCTTAAAAGGAGCTAAGCCTTGGTCGTGATACATTGCAAGCACTCCGTCAAAAGAAGCAGATATGTCACTAGAGAAGAATCCGTCAGCAGGATAAGCCCCAAAAGCTAAAATGCCTTCATCTCTAAGAGCCTTAATAGCGGGCTGAATAATACTTTCTTCTTCCGTCCCCAAAAGTCCTGAATCTCCTGCGTGAGGATTTAGAGCTAGAACAGCAATACGAGGTTTGATAATTCTAAAATCTCGAATAAGTCCTGTCTCTAGTATCTTGACTTTGTCAATAATAATTTGCTGACTAAGTTGTTTGCTGACCTCTGAAATAGGAATATGTTCTGTAGCTAAAGCGACACGACAATCTCTAGCTGTCAAAAGCATTAGGCTCTTACCCGTCTCATTAGCTGTTTTCTCTTCTAAATACTTAGTATGTCCTTTATAAGGGAAAAGGTCTTGAGGCATTGTTGCCTTATTGATAGGAGCAGTAACAAGCACTTGAGCCTTACCTTGCTGTACATCTCTCACGGCTTGTTCAAGAGCTAAGTAAGCTAATTTACCAGCTTCTTCCGTTGGCTGACCAATGTTTATGCTTGGTTTACTTTCTTCGCAGTTAATCAGATTGACCATTCCATTGCGAACAGCTCCAATATGTTCAGCAATATGCCACGCAGGACTTTCAATATTTAGTTTTTTCTGCCAAACACGATAAGCTTCAAGCGAACCATAAACGACAGGTGTAAACAGCTCTAATATCACAGGCTCAGAAAAGCATTTGAGCAATAATTCGTAATTTATGCCATTGATGTCGCCGTGGCTAATAGCAACTCTTATCTTAAACTTTTCCATTTACTTTATTCAGACCAATAGCTCCTGCTGAAGCTTGTTTTTAATACATCTTTTGCTTGAAGTGGCTCATCTGAAGGACGGAAAGTATACAAAGCACCTTCCATTGTACGTATCAGATTCAGTTTATCTTTATTAGGGTTATAAACAAAGCCTTCAACGACAAATACTCGTTTCTTTTGCTTATCCAAGAATGATTGAGAAACGAAAGGTCCTCCCATCATAGCTCCACCACGCATTTCCCACAGTCCTCTCATCTCGCTTCTTAGAGGTGAACCATTATTTAGATTAACTGTGCGATACATAAGAGGCAATTCTGCTGTAGCAGGATATGTTCCTTCAAACTCTCCGACGATATTCGCCTTAAGTACCGAATCTCTTACTTGAACCATTCGTTTAAGTTCCAAGTCCTCAACGCTCGTATAAGGATAGCTATAGATGAGCAAATCGTGTCGTCCTCTCATCTGAGCATTACTTAACCAAAGAAAGTTCTCCCCTACTTTATGATGTAGAATATCACGAGGTACGTTAATCTTGTAGGAGAATAAGCTATCCGTTAGATGACTAGCACGAGAACTATGACTATCTTTCAGAAAATCAGCAAAGCGATAAAGCTCGTGCCTTAGAAGTAAATTGATAATAATGGCTTCTTTGCCAACAAGGAACTGAGATAAGCTTTCCATTGAAGGCGTATTGATACGAATAACGAGCTGTCCCCTCGCCCAATCATCATAACTAGATTTAAGTCTTGTTTCAGTAAATCGCTTATCATCTACATTTACAATTATAATATTGCGAACGAGCTTGAGGAAGCTTTCAAAACCTTCTGCATTTACACGACTAAGACGAAACATTGGTTCGTCCTGTGGTAAAGCAGGTGCAGAAGCTTCCAGCATATGTACAAGCTGAGAGCCTGTAGAAGTCTCGTAATACTCTTTGTCTAGGACAAGCATTACTTCTCCAGGTTTGCCTGTTGCTCCAACTAATCCTCCTGCAACCGTTGAAGTACAAGAGCCACAAAGGACGCTTATCATAAGTCCTAACAATACGCTTGTCAAATTTAATGTCTTCATTATTTATCTAATATATGTTTCTAAATCAAACGATGCGGTAAAGCTAAAAATTTCATCTCACATCTTTTTTATTCTATCCCACAAAATAAAAATTTTATCCCATATCTTTTTTATTTTATGCCATAAAAAAAATATTTTGTGAGATATTTTATTTCAATCTAAGGCTAAGGGTGTTTGAATTATCCCAAAGCCTTCCTAACAACCTTTCACAAAGTTAGCAATTTATATACAAAAGCTAATTCTTAACTCTCAAGATACCAAGCATAGAGACGGCGAATACCTTCGTCAAGCTCTACTTCATAACGAAAGCCCATTGCCTGTAAACGAGAAGGGTCTGTTAGCTTCCGCATTGTACCATCAGGCTTAGTTCTATCAAAGGTAATCTCTCCTTGATAACCGATTATCCGAGCAATCAATTCTGCTAAAGTTTTGATACTAATCTCTTTGCCTGTACCGATATTGATATGACAGTTACGTACCTCTGAGTTGCTAGGTTTTGTATCTTCAAAGTTCACTTCTTGCATTATGAAAATACAAGCATTAGCCATATCCTCGCTCCACATAAACTCTCGCATTGGCTTACCACTCCCCCACAATGTCAAGCTGTTTTGCTCTATACCATAATGTTCTTTAAGGATTTCTGCTAAACCTGTATCACTTATTTGCTCAAGATTTGTAATCTGACTAATTGGACGTTTGCTCAGGTCATCTCGGATAAGCTTGAAATCTCCTTCGCTCAATGCTTTAGCCAAATGCACTTTACGCATCATTGCTGGCAGAACGTGGCTACGCTCTAAGTTAAAATTATCATTATAACCATAGAGATTCGTTGGCATTACAGAAATAAAGTTCGTCCCATACTGCAAGTTAAAGCTTTCACAGAGTTTCAGTCCTGCAATCTTAGCTATAGCATAAGGTTCATTCGTGTATTCAAGAGGAGCAGTAAGCAGTTCGTCCTCTTTCATTGGTTGCCTAGCTTCTTTTGGGTAGATACAAGTGCTACCAAGGAAAAGGAGCTTTTTTACACCATAGCGATGACTTAAGCTAATGACATTATTCTGTATATTTAGATTCTTTAAGAGAAAGTCTGCACGATAAGTATTATTCGCCATAATACCTCCAACGTGAGCGGCAGCAAGGAAAACATACTCTGGTCGCTCTTCTTCAAAGAAAGTCTTTACAGCTTCATAGTTACAGAGGTCTAACTCCTGATGACTACGACCGACCAAGTTCGTATAACCTAAACCTTCTAGTCTTGTCCAAATCGCACTTCCTACCAGTCCACGATGCCCTGAAACGTATATTTTAGCATTCAATTCCATTATTCTTTATGCTTTTTAATCTGCTAAACAAAGATAATAGAAATACTTTCTAATTAAAAGCAAGCTTGCCCTCCGCCCTAAAAAGCGAAAGGCAAGCTTTTTTTCTCCGTTACTAGTTTCCCTAAGAATAAAGAAGCCTTATTTAAAGTTTAATAATCAAATTGATGAAAACGAAGAGTTTTTCTAATTATTAACTACTAATTCTTAATTCCAAAGGGACTTTGACAAGTTGGATACTTTTCCTTGCAAAAAACCTCTTGTTCTGAAGCTCTTATGCTAACCTTAAAAATACTATATAGTTTCCGAAAGGGAACTATAAGCTTCTTATTTTGCTTAAAATAAGTTTGCCCTCCGCCCCAAGAGGCAAAAGGGCAAACTCTCATCGTTATGGTTTCTTAAAAATCAAGAAGCGTTTTTATTCTATTAAGGTAATTGCTTATAGAATGGAAGTACAGGGAGAAGAGCATTTATTGTTGCACTATAGGTAGAAGCCTCTACGGCAGCTCCTCCCCAACGATAGTATTGATCTGTACCATTTTCTGTAGAAGTTGCAAACAATGCTACTTCTCCCAACTCTCTATAACCAGTGATAGCACTAGGATAAGCACTACCATAAGTTAACATTGTACGCTCTGTGATAACTTTATTTTTGAAGAAGTCTTCATTAAGCTGATTTATATCGCCTGTATTAGTCTCAAGAGCTAGACATTGAATAACTAGACGCTTTTTGTTCACTTCGCCTTCGTAAGAATAACGCCAAGCAGATTCATATTCAGTTCCGATAAAACGTACAGCATAAACAAGCAAACGTCCCCCTTCTTCAATAGTTTTATATTTTGAAGTATAAGATTTCACTGAAGTATTTCCTACTTGAGCATCTTCTGTTAGCTCTTTAGTGCTACTTGTTGCGGCATCATATCTAACATATCCATCTGATGGAAGAATAGAACGTGCTTGCATCATTGTTGGCAATTCATAATTACTTAAGAATGCTTTACCAGAAGTAAACAACATTTTTGCTTCGTCAAAAGTAAAGTAGCCAACTTCATCATCTTGTAGATTAGCAAATACATCTGATACAGGATATTTATAAGAATTAACAAAGCCCTTAGCATCTTTACGAATAGGGAACGGTGCAACATAATCCAATGGATTTTGACGAAGAACCTGAAGCACACCTCCGTCGTTCCAGTCTGTACCATTGCTACCGCCAGTGTTGTTACCTGCGTGAATCGTCAGGCTAGTATTGTAAGCGTAACCATCGTCAAACATTCTTTCGCTTGGCGTAACTTTTGACGTTGGAGCGTAAACATTGAAAGTACGTGTCGTTTCAACTTTATTACTGCTTGTCTTATAACGAATCTGTACTTGGAATGATTCCCCTTTCTTATCAGACTTTTGGAAGCCCCAAACGAAGAAACAAGGAACATCAGCATTATTATTCGTAAGCACATAGCCCTTTACACTTGCCCCCTTAGTATAAACAGGCAATTCAAGAGCCGTTCCTGCTTGACTAGCATCGTACTCTGTAGTGAAAGTAGCATTACCATCACCTGCCCAACTGAAAGAACCTGCAAAGCCTAAAGCTCCTGCTTTGGGTACGATGATGTCAGTAATCGTGATTTGTTCGCCTGTCTTATTCTTAAGAAGTAAACCGATAAGCGAACCACGAGGAGCAAACTTAACCTCACCATTATCTGGAGAGCTTGCTTTAATCTTACTAAAATCAACAAGCGGTGTCATAATAGGAATATGACGCCCCTCTTGGAATTCGCCAACTGTTACGCCTTCAATACGTTCATTTGGGTCGCACTTGCCCTTCATAAAGTATTGTTGTTCTGGCGTTGCTCCTGCTTCACCTCCCAAAATCATAATTCCTTTGGTGATGTTGTTTAGAGTTTTTTGTGTCGTAGAATACATCTTAACCTTAGCACCAGCCTCGCCAATACTATTGTTATTTGTACCGATGAAGCAAACCGTACTCTGTGTCATAGTCTTCTTTTCGGTCTCAGACAAGTCAGCATTCTTTGAAATAGGGCAATTTTCGCCATAATTACCACCATTATGCTTCACCCCCCAACGAGCGTTAAACTTGCTTTCGCCAAACTTCTCAGCATCAAGCGTTGTCTTCGTTACAAGATTTAAGCCTTTAAAATGCAAAGCTGCACGTAGGTCGTCAGCCTTGTCCGTGTTACTGCTTAGCGTCTCAACGCCTACAGCACCAAGTGAACTGCTCATCTCGAAACGTGTAGGCTCACCTGATAGCTCTCCGCCATTCGTTCCATTGTTAATTGGCTCGCTCTTATCACAAGAGACAATAGCCAAACTCATCAATCCAAGAGCAATTGCTCTAAAATTTGTTTTCATTTTCTTTTCTTTAAATCTGTTAAATACTTGGGCTTTTCCTTCGCCCATTTCTAATAATTCTTTCTTAGTCGTGTCCTAAGCCACCACCATTACCCCAGTCCGAAGCTCCACCTTCTTCACCGAGTTCTTCTTCTAAAAGGTCTCCCTCGTTCCAGTCGTCCATTCCTCCTTGCAGGGAGAAACTTGCTAGCAAACGTAATTGCTTACCAAGTTTAATAAGTTCTGCTTCTGGCGGTTCGTAGCGAACACGAAGACCCAATTCATTTTTCTTTGTCATATACATTATAATTATTATTAAATAGCTCAAGCTCATTCATAAGACTGAAAACAATGCTCCAAGCACAATATCAATCAGGCCTAAGCCAAACTCACGCACAAATGTAAAAAAAAAACAATGCGAGCCAAATCTTGTAAAAGATTGGCTCGCATTGTGCTTCGCTCAGAAGGTAGTTACTAGATGCTTATCCCTAACTTATATAATTAGCTCTCTCCCCTATTCCTCTCCCCTTTTGCTTAGTTAAAAAAGATTTTAGAAAAACTGAAGATTTCACTCCCTAGTGTAAAACTTTTCATTCCGCTGTGAAAAGTTTTTCACCACGGAGTGAAATGAAAACTCTTCCTAAGGATAAAACAAAATACAATAGGCAAAGGCAAAAAAATGCAGTGGCAAAACTTTCATTTTACCACTGCACTTATCGTTATTCTAAAGTTTAGATAAGACTTAAGCTATTTAGTTGAATTGATTCATCGTTCGCTGAATGCCCTGAAGAGCAAAAGACTTAATAATTTCTATAGCTCGAAGGATTATATCGCCTAATTGCTTTTCCTCTTCTTCAGAGAAACGCCCTAGGACAAAATCAATCTGTCTGCCCTGAGCATAGTCATTCCCCAAACCAAAGCGAAGACGAGCGTAATTCTGCGACTTAAGCAACTGAGCGATATTCTTCAATCCGTTATGCCCTGCATCACTCCCCTTTGGCTTCAAACGAAGCGTCCCGAAAGGCAAAGCTAGGTCATCAACCAAGACTAAAACACGCTCAAGAGGGATTTTCTCCGTAGCCATATAATAACGAACCGCCTCTCCACTAAGATTCATATAAGTAGAAGGCTTAAGCAAGACAAGTTCGGCACTCTTCACCCTCACTTTGCAAACAGCTCCATAGCGTTTGGTTTCAAACTTCGCTCCAAGCTCCTCTGCCATTACCGACACAATATCAAAACCGATATTATGACGCGTATGCTCATACTCGGCTCCGATATTCCCTAATCCAACAATTAAATACTTCATTCTATTAGATTACTAAAAAAAGGAAATGAGAGAATAAAGCCTATTCTCCCACTTCCTTAAATTGATTTTATACTCATTTATAAAGTTTGTCCCTTTAGTCTAAAAAGGGACAATGAAACTCTTACTTCTTAGGAGTAGCCTTTACGCCGAGATTTTTCTTAAGCTTCTCTGTAAGGTCAATAGCTCCATTACCAACATGAAGCATCATTCCTGCCTCTACAACGTAAGTACATCCCTCTGCATCTGCAAGTTTCTTCAGGGCATTAGCAACCTTAGCTTGAATAGGAGCAAGGAGTTTCTGCTGTTGCTCTTGAAGGTCACCACGCATAGCTTGATAAGACTGCTGAATGCGTTGCTGAATATCTTGTAGCTCTTGCTGACGACGCTTAAGGATAGCTTCAGGAAGCGTCTTTTCGTCCTTAACCAAAGCTTCAGCTTTCTTCTGATACTCTTCTTGCATTCCCTTAATATCAGCGTCATACTTCTTACCAAGCTCTTGAATCTTCTTCTCAGCAAGTTGCACTTCCGACATACCTGCCATTACCTCCTGTGAGTTTACAATAGCAATCTTTTGCTGTGCCATCATCGTAAGAGGCAATGCCAATAGTAGAGACATCAATAATTTTCTCATAATTCTTTTTTCTTTATTTAGTAAATATATTTCTTCCTTTACCCTAAGCAATTACTCAAAACCTAAGTCCGTCAGTACTTGCTTGCTCAAATCAACAACAGGGTCTGCATAGACAATCTTGCTTGTTTCCTTGTCCATTATGATTTGATGCCCTCTCTTCATCGCAAGTTTCTTCAGACTTTTCCAAACCTCTTGACGGATTGGCTTCATCAGAGCCTCACGCTTCTTGAAAAGTTCTCCCTTAGGACCAAAGTACTTATGCTTAAGCGTATAAGCTTCTTTTTCCTTAGCTACAATCTCTTCTTCCTTAACTTTCTTTTGCTCGTCAGAGAGAAAAACTTGCTCTTTCTGATACTTTTCGTAGAGCGACTGAGCCTCCGTCTCAATCTGCTTAACCTCTTTCTGCCACTTATCTGTCAAGCTCTCTACTTGCTTATTCATCATCTGATAAGCAGGTAGCTTACCTAGAATATATTGCATATCAACAAGTGCCACATTCTGGGCAGAAAGTGAAGTCATTGCAAGAGAGCAAAAGGCAATTATTAGAGCGATTACATTCTTCTTCATAACCATTATTGTTTTATTGTTTGTATTAAATATCACGTCCTAAGACAAAGTGGATATTACTTCCTCCACGCTCACGAGTGAATGGATTTGGACGGTCGAAACCATACCCCCAATCAATACCAAGGAGTCCAACCATTGGCAACATAATACGTAAGCCAAGACCCGCCGAGCGTTTAATATCAAACGGATTATAATCACTTATATTGTTCCAAGCATTACCTGCTTCAAGGAAACCAAGTACCCAAACAGTAGTTGATTGCTCAAAAATAAGTGGGTAACGAAGCTCCATTGCCGTGCGGAAGTATGAATAAGCATAGTCATAGTTTGCTCCTGCGATAGAACCATTCTTATAACCTCTTAGACCAATGGTTTCATTCATATAACCGCCCATTCCGCCTGACATCATATCTCCTCCCATATAGTAAGTACCAAATGGTGAGCGACGATGCTTATTGAACGTACCGATAATTCCGCCTTCAACCTTAGCCATTAGGACAGGTGTACGCTTAACAGTCAATGGGTTAAGCAGAGGCATATAGACCTTACCCGAGTAACGCCACTTGTGATACTCCAAGAACTTATAACGCTCTTTGTCCGTAACCGAAGGAGCACTATAGTCCGTCTTATCAAAGAGTGAGTAAGGAGGCGTTATATCAAGCGAAACACTAAATTCCGAACCACGACGTGTATAGATAGGATTATCAATAGACTTACGCTCAATAGATAAACCTAAGCTAATATCATTCGCACTACCATCGTGGAAGTTTCCAAATGTATTATAAATCCAATTGTTCAGCTTATAACGAGTATAGTTGAGCGAAGCATAAACTTGGAACCAGTTATCAGGCCAATTCAAACGACGACCATTACCGATAGAGAAACGGAACATTGTCAAGCTTTTACTTGCGTCATAAGCACTCTCATACAAGCCACTCTGACCATAACCACCACCACGACCATAGCGTCCGCCATAACCGCCGTAACCTCCATAGCCATAGCCTCCGTAACCATATCCGCCATATCCATAAGGATTATTCATCATATATTGGTTCATCTGACTACTATAATAGCGTTGGTCAATAGCCGTTGTATGAGAATACGACGCACTTACCGAGAATAAGTTAGGACGCTTTCCACCAAACCAAGGGTCGCTAAACGAAACGCTCACTTGATTGTAATACTTTGCATTAGTTTGAGCATTGATAGATAGCTTTTGATTTTCTCCTTGAGGAATAATCCCTTTGTACATCTTTGGGTGAAAGAGGTTCTTGATAGAGAAGTTAGAGAAAGTAAAACCAACCGAACCAATCAAACCTGTCTGACTCCAACCAATAGAAAGATTTAATTGGTCATTGCTCTTAGGCACGAGATTATATTCAATATCTACAGTACCATTTACAGGGTCAGGAATTGGTTTTGGCACAGACTTCTCGGCATCAAATAGACCAATTTGGTTAATCAGTCTGTATGAATTCATCAAGTCTTCACGACTAAACAGCGTCCCAGGTTTCGTATAAAGCTCACGGCGAACGACATCTTCGTAAACGATGTCATTACCATTGATTTTAACTTTGTTAATCGTCGCAGGAGAACCTTCCGTAACACGAATATCAAGGGTAACAGAATCCCCTTCGATATTTGTCTCTACGGGGTCAATCATAGCGAAGATATAACCATTATTATAGTAGAGATTGCTGACTGCGTCATCATCTGTTTGTAGACGCTCCTGCAGACGCTTTTGGTCATAAACATCGCCTTTGCGGATACCTAAAACGTGTTCCAAGGCATCGCTATCATACTTTGTGTTACCGATAAAACGTAAATCCTTGATAAAATACTTCTGCCCTTCATAGAGCTTTAGATAAATATCTACCTTGCGAGAGCCGTCATTGAGAGGAGCAATGCTATCAAAAAGCACTTCTGCATCACGATAGCCTTCTTTATGATAACGCTCTACGATATTCTGTAAGTCCTTGCGGTAGTTCTCATCAATAAGCTTCTTAGTGCTGAATATCTCAAGGAAACTACGTCCCAAATGCTTGAAAGAAAAAGTTTCATTTGTCTTCTTCATTGCACGACGCAGTTGGTTATCTGTCAAAACCTTATTCCCCTCAAAGATGATATTGCGAACCTTAGTTTTACCACTTTTATCAATATCGATGACAAGGTTAACGAAGTTCTGCTCCGAAGTATCCTGCTGCTTATCAATAGTTAGCTTCATCTCACGATAGCCTTTCTCATCAAAATAACGCTTAATCAACTGACGAGTTCTATCCAAGATGTTAGGCGAAATCTTCGTACCACGACGAAGCCCAATACGTTTCTCTAGCTCTTCCCTATCGCTCTTGCCTATTCCCGTATAAGTAACCTTACCGACGCGAGGATTCTCTTCAAGAATAATTTCTAACCAAGCATACTTGCCAACGTATTTCTTTACCTCAATACGAGCATCAGCGAAGTAGCCATACTGCATATAGCGTTTGACAGCATTGGTAATCTTCGCCCCTGGGATTTGCACTTCATCGCCTACGGCAAGAGCCGAAACGCTCTTAAGCACAAACTTGTCATAGCTTGGAGCTCCTTTAATTTTAATGTCTGCAATTGTTTTATAGACAGGTCTCGTGTAGCTTACTTTAGGGTTATAGACAGTTTCCCCTTGAATAGCAAGGGTGTCTATTTTGGTCTTTTCCTCCGACTGAGCCTGAGCTAATGTCAGACTTAATCCGAGTGTCATAAGCGTTAGTGCGAGCTTTTTATACATATTCTAAGTAAAAGTACTTTTATGATTCCAGTTCTAATTGTTCACTTGTCTTACCAAAGCGACGCTCACGCTGAGCATAACTTTTCAGAGCCTCTAGCAAGGCTTCACGACCGAAGTCTGGCCAATACGTAGGGCTAAAGTAAAGTTCTGCATAAGCCGACTGCCAAAGCAAAAAGTTACTGATACGATATTCGCCCCCTGTACGGATAAGCAAGTCAAGTTCGGGCAAAGAAGCAGTATCAAGTGCTTGACTAATATCATCTTCAGTCAAGCTAGCGACCTCTCCCCCACTCTGCATAATTCTTTTAGTAGCACGTAGCAGTTCATCACGTGATGAATAACTAAGAGCCAAAACTAAGGTAACACGACTATTCTTTGCCGTTGCTTCAATACAAGATTGCAAAGACGCTCGAGCTTTCTCAGGCAGACGGCTAAGGTCGCCAATAGCTTGCAAGCGAACACCTTCCTTCTGAAGTTCAGGAGTTTCAACCTTAATAGCGTGAACCAATAGCTCCATTAGAGCATCAACTTCTTCCTGAGGTCTATTCCAATTCTCTGTACTGAAGGCATAAACCGTCAGCACCTCTACCCCAAATTCGACAGCGGCACGAAATGTTTCACGCAGAGCATCCTGTCCCTTGATATGTCCTTCTGTGCGGGGTAATCCTCGTTCTTTAGCCCAACGCCCGTTGCCGTCCATTATTATGGCAACGTGTTTCGGCACAAATCTAGCGTCTATATCAAAGTTTGTATGCGACAATTCCTTGTCTGTATTATCTATCATTTTTTTATATTCTAAGGTCAAATATACAACTTATTTATGTATTTGACAAAATCCATTTGCTCTACAAATTAGCGTTCGGCACAAAACAATTATCTTCCCCTCTCTTAGAGAAAGCATAGCTCATTCCGATTGTAATCCGAGCAAATCCGTCTTTTGATTTCATTGCTCCGTAATCAATCTGATAGGGATTTGCCAAAATTTTTGACTGCTCCGAAAGGGCATCTAATTTATCCGTAAAGGTATAAGCCCAAAGCCAAGAAGCCGAAAGCATCCAACGACTATCAAGCTTATATTTCGCTCCAACGCCTAGAGTGAGGTTAGGCGTAAAAACGTCCTCATCACGCCCCCAAGCATAAGCCACGCCCACTCCTGCATAGAGATAAGGCGAGAAGCTTGAAGTATTCAAATAGCGATATTTATCACTCAATGGCAAGAAATTAAACTCAATACCATAAGCTAAGTTCACAAGCTTAGCAGAGAAAGTCAAGTCTTTCTGCCCCTTTGGGAAAACATTTTTAGCGTACTTCCAATCAGATCTCAAGCCTTGATAGGAAAGGTTTCCTCGCATTGCCCAACGAAAGTTAATGTTATAGCGAGCAAGCAAACCTGCCGTTAGACTTTGGGGAGCGACAAAACCCTTACGAGCTAAGTCTCCTGCATAGTAGCTTGTTCCCAAATCTCCTCCAAACTCATAACGAAACTCCTGTGCCTCAAGCGAAAAAGCTTGACACAAGACAAGCAAAAAAGCATATAAATAGCGTAACGTCTTCATTAGAGAGGAGGGAGATTAAGCGATAAAACCCTTAAACCAAAAGCCTAAATCGCATTTTTCTTAAGGTCTCCTTGATAAAGGCTTGGACTAGCTCCCCCTTTATATAGATAAAAGCTCTGTCCCTTTACCCAAAGAGCAATCGGACTATCGGCAAAACTACTCACATCAAAGCTTTGTCCTTCGGCAGGCTTAAAGGCAACAGCCCCATTCTTAAGCCAAGGCAACTGAGCATTCTCTTTCGTAAATAGCTCCAAACCTTCAGCTTTCGCCACAAAACGATAAAGCAAATCTCCATTCTGAACAAACGCAAAAGACTTATCAATAGGACTCTCTGCCACAGCTATCTTAGCCCAAGCCGTACCATTAGTTGAAGTATAAGTAAGTCCATTAGCTCCTACAAGTAGCAGATTAGCCCCAACCCCCTCAGAGAAAGTAGACAAAGTTTTATAATTAGCAAGCGGAAAAGCCTCATCAAGCTTTTCCCCCTTATCTAATTGCTTCTTTGCAACATCATAAGAGGCAAAATAAGTTACTCCATTCTCCTCAACTACAAGAGCTAAGATAGGTTCTGCCCCCTTATTACGAAGAGCAAAGACTCCTAGCAAAGCACTTGCGTCTAAATTCAATGCTTCCCACGTGTTGTTTTCGCGAAGTCTATAAACCTTGCCGTTAGATGATAAAGCAAACACATCATCTTTATAATTCTTAAGCTCTTTAATATAAGAAGAAGCCCCTAAAGAAGGATAAGCTAAGTCTTCAAAAGCCTTCGCCTCTGTGTTTAGTTTGTAAAATTTATTCGTCTTATTCCCTTTATCAATGCTCATCAAACACATCTGCCCATTAGCAAGCGTATAAGTCTCAAATTGCTTAGTTTCTAGGACATCGCTCGTAGGAGTAGCAAGCTTAGACCAATGAATTGTCTGAGGGTCAAACTTATACACTTGGATTTTCACCTGATAAGTATAAGCGAAAGTTTCACTATTTTGCCCAGCAGTCTGAGTTGACAAACGAATTTTCAGCTTGTCGCTCTGAGGTGTCAGCGTAAAGGTCTTTTTATCCGCACGTTTCCACTCCTCAAACGTAGCACCGCTATCTAAAGAAACTTCAATCTTAACATCTTCCAGCATTGGCACGATGTCCAAACGAATATTCTCTAATTTCGTAGCATAAGGCAATGGTTTTACATTCGTAAGCACACCTTCCCCTTTAGCATTCTCAATAGAGAAAAAAGCCGACGCAATACTTTTATCCTGTTTAAGAACCTCTTTTCCGTCCTTATCTTTTTCTTTAATTTCCTTACTTAAGGAGAATTTAGCCAAATGCAAATTCACATTTTGGTAAGCTTGCAGAGTTATTTCTTTGTCTTTCTTACAGCTAGTCAAAGATAAACTTCCCAAGCCTAATACAGCTATCAAGCCGTAATTCAAAATCATTTTCCTTTTGCTCATACTATTTATATAATGTATAATTTCTTTTTTATAAAACTATTAGCCTCCTTGTTTTATTGTCCTTTCCGAAGCACAAACTTCTCAAAAACACAGCATATAGTTAATCCGCACAAAGTTAATCATTATTTACGATTAAGGAAAACCCCCTCACTGTTAGTCTATCTGGGTAAGTGCATTAAAATTTAGTCAGAAATTAACTATCTATTTTTTTTTAGATTTTAATTCTGAAAGTAGGTATCAAAACCGCCAAGGGTGGTTGCCCTCAGCGGTTTTGATTTGTGATATTTCATCTAAAAGGAAGTGCTACAGACAACTATTTCTTACCAAACAACTTCCCTAAAGTAAAAGGCAAAGACTTCTGATAGAGCCAAGAGTTAGGAATAGAAGCTTGCTCAAAGTCTGGCGAACTAAGATTAACTTTCAGTTCTTGCCCCATATAATCCTCAAAATAAAGCACGTCCAAACGATGAAAACCAGCCTCAAGCACAACCTTCCCCTTTCTCCATCTAGCACTATGACCGCCGTCATTATCCACAACAGAACGCTCATCTATAAGCAAGAGCGAGCCATCATCAGAGTAAAGAGCGAACTCATAAACTCCACTCTTAGGCACTTTGATATAGGAAGAAAACACATAAGCAAAGTGGTCTTCTTGCTTAGCTCCCTTGATAGAGAAGTTAGGCATTACACCACGCTCTTTAGCCTTTGGCAAGTACTTCATAATTTCCTTAACGCTCTCTACATTTGCCTCAAGGTAAGCATAAGTAACACCTTGCTTAGGAGTTTTCACTTTTTGAGCAGGGAGCATAGGCAAAGTCTTCTCATCAAGGCTTGTAAGTCCTGAAGGATAATAGAAAACATCTTCTTTCATCTTAGGCGTACGCACCCAAGAATCAAAACGCTTTTTGCCCTCATACAACTCAATCATACGGCAGCCTCGCTCCATTGAGCCATAGGCCTCCCAACCACTTACACGACCATAAGCAAGAGCAATGCCATAGTGCAACCCAATAAAGTCGGAATCGTGATCGTGTCCTGCCAAAACCCCCATCACATCGCCCTTATCAATAAAAGCATTGAACAGACCAGAGTTAATCATAGGCGAACCAGTTCCCTCATCTTTGAAGTTACCTAGATATTTGCCCTCCTTACAAACTGCTTCATATTCAGGGATAGGAATATGAAAACAAGCTAAAGCAGGCAAAGGATTGCCTTGATTAACCTTCGTCCAATCATCGCTTAGCCGACGATACCATTGGATTTGGTCATTATGAATCCAATCATAATGCCCGTATTTATCCGTTGGTAGATAATCATTTGAGTCAAAGCAATAAATTAAAGCCTCTGCCTTATTTCTATTCTTTCCTCCATAAATAGGAACTACACAGTTACCTGCTCCTGTCAACTCTTTAGCTCCACGTTCCCCGACGTAATAAGGCGACTTGACAAGCATAGCGTACATCTCATCACGAGATAGAAACTCAGGGTCGTGATTGCCCATAGTAACCACAAAAGGTAAGTGCAAGCCTTCAAAAAGCTTTATCATAGACTGCCAGCCCTCACGTGCAGGTTGTCCCGTAACCACGTCGCCCGTGATGACAATGAGCTGAGGCTTCTCAAGAGCAATCACTTCCTTAATCGTTTTAATCGTCCTCGGACAAAAGTCCGTCCCTTCAGTCCAATGAATATCACTTAATTGCATCAATCTAAACTTGCCGTCCTTAAAGTGCAATTTCTCTTTTTGGGCAGTAAGTCCTATAGAATAAGTAAAACTTAGACATAGGAGCAAATAGATTATTTTCTTCATATTCTTTTATTTTTTTCTCTACAACAACTTTTCCATTACACTCCGCAGTGAAATAAATTACACTAGGGGGTGAAAACTTTTACACCACGGAGTGAAATAACTTTTATTTAAAGGCTAAAGTAGGTTTCATTCAAAAGCTCTGGATAATTGTGATAAACCTTCACAATCAGTTCCCCAAAAAGCGTATTTGCCCAAGCAAACCACTTACGTGTAAACTTCTTTGGATTCTCCACATCAAAGCTCTCGTGCATAAAACCTGTACCAGCATCAGTATGACAAAGTATCGTGAGACATTCCCTAATCTCCTCTTTGTTTTTACTTGTCAAGGCACGCATAATAATACTCATCGGCCAAGCTTGTCCTAAACCAACGTGAGGGCCTCCGACGCCTGCCCCCCACTTACCTTGAAAAAAGTAAGGATTATTCTTGCTCCAAATAAGCTTGCGTGTATGCAAATAAAGAGGATTGTCCATTGAAAGATAACCGAGGTAAGGAGCAGAAAGCAAGGACGGGATATTAGCGTCGTCCATACAATAATTATTACCAAAGCCATCCACTTCGTAGGCATAGACCTGCCCTGCTACAGGATGATTGACCACAGCGTGCCGCTCAATAGCTTGATTAACTTCTTTAGCTAAGCTCCTACACTCTTGGATATAGTTCTGATTAGCCTTTGTAGCAAACCCAATTTCCACTAATTGCTTTAGGGACACCACAGCAAACATATTAGAGGGAATCAAAAATCCATATTGAGTAGCATCGTCGGAAGGACGGAAAGCTGAATAGATTAAGCCGTTTGGTTTGACAGGAGCCCCAAAGCCATTATTCAAATGCGTGTCCGAAGCTCTATCTCCATCACGCATAAAGCTATACGAACCTAAACCATCTTTGCGTTGCTGTTCCTTGAAAGTCTTCACGACAAGCTCCATTGCCCTCTGCCAATCACTGTCAAAAATAGAAGTATCGCCCGTCTCTAACCAATAATGATATGCCAAACGTATTACGTAACAAAGCGAGTCAATCTCCCATTTACGTTCGTGAAGCATCTTATCCATCTTCTGCGTTTTGTCCGTTTCCCAATAGCTACCAATAGGTTCATTGTTAAAAGCATTCGCATAAGGGTCAAGCAAGACGCACTCTATCTGCTTGCGGATTAAGCCCTTAATCATCAAAGCAAGATGCTTATCTTCCCTAACTAAAGGCAAATAAGGGAAAACTTGAGCTGACGAATCTCTTAGCCACATCGCCTTAATATCCCCCGTAATCACAAAAGTTTTAGGCCTACCATTCACAAGCTCAAACTGCACTGTCGTGTCCAAAGTATTGGGATAACAGTTTACAAAGAGTCGACGAAGCTTTGGGTCTTTAATCTTAGGAGCAATCTTATTGATAAGTCGCTCCACAGCTTCAGAATGAAAAGAACGTTTATCCACAGAGGGACGCTCATAACGTGCGACCTCATCAGCCTTCAATTGGAAGGTACTTCTCCCTGGACTCTGTGCATAGATATTATTGACACGTCCTAATGCTAGCAGAGAAGACAGGGCTATAATTAGTTTTTTCTTATACATTTTACTTGTATTTAGTAAGTATGTTCTCCGAGCTCTACGTGAATCGTTCGTGAACCACGACTCGTCCTCAGAAGCAATTCAAAAGGAATATTTGTTTTAATCGTAATCTTTGGCTTTTGTCTATCGCTAGAACGCTTCTCTGCTTTGAAAGAAATCAAACCTTCTGCACCAAAAGGATAACGCTTAATGCCGTGCTCCTCTAATAAGTGCAAGTCCCAAGTAATACGCTTCTCAAGGAAGTCCGACTGGATACCAATAAGGTACTCAATCAATTCTGCTATCGGCGTAATGCCTGCCCAACCGACAAAATCCTTACGAGCCATAAAGCCCTGCTCCGCCCCCTCGGGAGCATAATATTCCCAAAGCGTTGCAGTCTTCTTATAAACATCAAGAACGTTCTGATAATGATTGAGGGCAATCTCTCGTGCTTTCTTGTGGAAACCTTTATTCGTCAGTCCCCTCAAAACCATATAACTTGTACTAGGCCAAACACCACCTTGCCAATAACGACCATTAGCCTTGTAGCGAGGATTATCTGCTGTGATTGAAGGCAGACGATGAGGACGATTGAAACTTTTCTTATTATCTAAGTGAACAATCAGTTTTTTTATCTGTTCTCTAGTCAAGACATCGCTAAACAATGCCCAGAAAGCTCCGATGCCTTTCGTCTTACAAAGCTGACCGTCAGCATATTGGTCGTAGAGGAAACTCGTTTGTTTGTCCCAAAGATTCTCCCGAATATACTTTGATAGACGAATCATATCGTCTTCAAACTCCTCAATCTCTTGCCAACGCTCAAGATAGAAACCCATTTCAAGCAAGAGCTTTGCCATAAAAACTTGTTGAAGATTGGTGTCTAGCCAAATCATATGCCCATTGCTAAAAATCATATTATACTCACGTGGCACTCTAGGCATATTGTCCATTCCTGTACCCCAACCACTAGACCAATAAGTGCCATTACGCCAAGTTCGGTTAAGCTTCAGCCAACGATAGTAAGCACAAAGCACAGGAAAGACTTGCTCTAAGCGTTTCGTATCGCCATAATGATGAAAATAAGTCATCTCACTCCAAGGAATAATATTCGGACCCGTACTGACAGGGTCGTAACGCTCAAAGCAATCCGTGCCATTAGATCTTATCTCACGACAGATAAAACCGTCGGGGTGTTGCTTAGCATAGAAGTTATTCAAAGACTTCTGAAAAGGGAAGAAACGCTCACCATAATGCGTAAACATCATCATAAATGCCGTATCCCACATAAAGATATTGCCGTTATAAGCAGGGTCAAGATAGCTTGAAACAAAGCCTGAGCCTTCAAGTGGTTTATGTACATTAGCAATAGCAATCTCCCAAGCTCGCCAATACATCTCAATTTCTTTGTCGTGTCCCTGCCAGAAAGGTTCGGGCAAGACTTCCTTAGCCTCTTGGGAAGTGCCTATTTGACTAACCTCAGGCTTGGCAATACGAAAGCCATTCTCCGTAACAAGAGGGTCTTTGACATAAGTATTTTTATACTCAGGGCAAGGCTTTATTTCTTGAGCTTCTAGCTTGCAAGCAAATACTATCAAGATTAGGCTAGCTAACAGGAATAATTGTTTTACTTTCTTCATTTCACCTAATTTATTATGCAATCGTAAATCTACTAATATAAGAACCTAAGACATTATCTGGAATGGGTTCAAATTCTGTCATCTTTGGCTTTTTCCAATACCAAGACAAGTGTTCACCTTCATAGTCTTCAAAATAATAAAGACTAAACTTATGCCAACCTTTATCAAGAGCAATACGTCCATTTGCCGTAATAGCTGCGTGAGAGCCTCCATTGTCAACGACTTTTTGTCCATCTATAAACAATATAGAACCATCGTCAGACTTTAATTGGAAGTCATAAACGCCTCGCTCATCAACCCAAATACAGCCGTGAAAATTAATCGCAAAATGATCCTCACGATGCTTGATTTTATCAAGACCAACATTGCTAACAGCCCCCCTCCGCTTATCTCTTCGCCAGTAGGGAATCTTCCAATAATCATCAAAAGAATGTATATTACCTTCGCAGTAACCATAACTAATCTTTCCAAAATGACATTTTAGATAACCTGAGCCATCCTTGTTTTCAAAGCTATATTCTATGGTCGGAAGATACTCTGCCTTGGTAGCTTTGATTTTTAGTTCGGCACTCGGCTGATAGGCATCTTTATAGGCGATAGCTCTGATTTCGCAAGATTGACTAATTGTAAAAGGCTTAGTATATAGCTTGCTCTGCTTATTTGGCTGACTGCCGTTGAGCGTGTAATACATCTTTGCTCCATCAGTTGCCGAAGCAAGGCTAACAGTTGTTTCTCCTTCAAAGAGGTCTAAGTCTTCTTTGACGTAAGGAATAGAAACCTCCGATGCTGTAGTCATTGAATAAGGCTGGATAAAGTCTTTCTCTCGCTCCTTGTTTAGCTCTGCACAAAGCTCAAAACTTAACTCTCCCCCTTCCATCAATTCATCATAAGTAAGGAAATCCCTATTTAAATTTACGCCGTTAAGCTTGACGCTCTTGATGTATTTATTCTTGCCTGGATCGTTAGCCTTGATTTCTAAGCTCTTGCCATTTGCTAGTCTCATCTTAGCATAAGGGAAAAGAGGCGTTGTCAAAATAAATTGATTACTTGCAGGGCAAAAAGAATACATCCCCAAAGAAGACATAATATACCAAGCAGACATCTGTCCACAGTCTTCATTACCGATAATACCCTCTGGCGTTGCCGTGTACATTTCTTTAAGAATACGGCGAGTCATCTCTTGCGTTTTCCAGCCTTGCCCTACGAAAGTATAGAGATAAGGTACGTGATGACTTGGCTCGTTGCCGTGAGCATATTGCCCAATTAAACCTGTAATATCTTGAAGTTCAAAAACGTTCGCCTTCGTTTTCTGAATGAAAAGTTGATCCAAAGCTTTGATAAACTCCTCTTGTCCTCCCATTTGATTTACTAAGCCATTGACATCGTGTGGCACAAAAAAGCGGTACTGCCAAGCAGTAGCCTCTGTATAAGCTTTGCCTGCTGTCTCAGTATCAAAAGGACTTTCCCAATTTCCATCTAAACACTTAGGACGGAAAAACTTCGTTGCTCCGTCAAAAACATTGATATAATTCCTCGCACGAGCGATATAAGTATCATAAACCTCTTGCTTACCCATTGCCTTAGCCATCTGAGCGATACACCAATCATCATAGGCAAACTCCAAAAGACAAGAGACGCTCTCTCGCTTAATGTTGGAAGGAATAAAGCCATTTTTGATATAGTAATCTGCACCTTTTTTATTCTTTTCCGAAGAAGCAATCATCGCTTCAAGAGCAAGCTCCGTATCATAATCACGAATCCCTTTTAGATAAGCATCTGCAATAATGCTTGCCGTATGGTAACCAATCATCGTTTCTGTCTCGCCCGAAGCCAAAGGCCAAAGGGGAAGTTCGCCACTATTCTTGTACATTATTAGAGACGAACGAATGATATTATTTACTAAGCTTGTATCAATCAAAGTCATCATTGGAGACCAAGCACGGAAAGTATCCCAAGTAGATAGCGTAGAATAATAAGTAGTCGTACTATCTAGCTGAGCAATTGTATCTTGATGTGTGCGATAAGTGCTACGCACATCGCTAACTTCATTAGGAGCTAGCATTGAATGATAAAGTGCTGTATAAAAAATCTTCTTATCTTCTTCTGCCCCCTCTACCTTAATTTTATCAAGAGCTTTACGCCAAACACCTTGGCTCTCAGCTAAAACTTCGTCAAAACTTTTACTTTCCGCTTCGGCCTCTAAGTTCTTTTTTGCCTCTTCAATGCTGACAAACGACAGCCCAACTTTGACTTCAACAGCATTTAAGACTAGTGTTTCAGCAAAGATTGTAGGACCATCTTTACATTTCTCTTCTATACAAGTTATTTTTTCCAATGTATCAAAGACTAGTAGAAGTTTTTTGCCTCCATTCTTTGTTTCAATGAGCTTTGTCTCAAGGATATTTATATCTGTCAGGAGGTCAAAATAGACCTGTTGCTTATCAACCCAACCACGGGTAGAACGCATACCTACGACCTCATAATCACTTACTTGTTTGATTTCGCACGAATAGATATGTTCATTATCCAATAGGTGTGCAAGGTCAATTAAGATTGCCGAATGCTCTTCTAAGTCTTTTTTCTCTGGGAAAGTATAACGATGTACTCCTACATGTTTGGTCGCAGTCAACTCCACCTTAATCTCGTTATCAAGCAAAACAGAGTAATAAGCAGGACTAGCCTCTTCATTACTATGTTTAAAGCTCAAAGGTTCATCTATAGACTTAGGCAGATTATCCCCACACCATGAAATAGGCTTAATCAAAATATCTCCCAAGTCTATGCAACCTGTTCCACTCAAATGTGTATGAGAGAAGCCAAACATTGTACTATCACTATAATGATAACCCGAGCAAGCGTCCCAATTCCCCATACGAGTATCAGGGCTTAACTGCACCAAGCCAAAAGGTACTGTAGCCCCTGGGTAAGTATGCCCGTGAGCCCCCGTCCCAATAAAAGGGTTCACTAGTTCAATAGGTTCAAGCTCTACACCCTTTTGCTCTTCTAAACAAGAAGGGATAAGCAGTAGTAGGCTCAAAGCAATCAATAAGGTATTTAAGTATTTCATCTCAAAATTGTTTATGCTTAACAAACGATGTCTTGCAGTAAAGTTAGAAAGAATTTCTAATAACTTCTAAAGTCTTAGGAGCATTTTTCCCCACAGTAAAGCGTTCTGATTTGTAATATTTAACCTAAATAAAAAAGTAGTCCAACTTACTTGAGAAAGTTTTTGGGAACAGTTTGAAAAGTTTTCCCGAACTTTCAAAAAAATGTTCCCAAACATTTTCCAACAAAATTAGGACAATCATATATAGCTGATTATCAGCATCTTAATAAAACAGCCGAAGAACGTTCCGATTTATAATATTTAGCTATTAAGAATACGAAAGCAAATAGTGTTTTAATCTTATTATAGTAATACAAGAAACAGCCTGCCCCCCCCCAAAAAGAACAGGCTGTTTCTAAATCATTTAGAACTAATAACCTTTATTTTGCTTTAGTTTTCCTTGAGCCTTAACGACTTCATTCTGTCCATAAGGAAAAACGACATCAATATTAGGGTCATAGGTCTTAGACTTTACAATCTCAATAACTCCCTTGTAAGCCTTACCATTGATATTCATTTCCTTACCCTTCTCTTCATCAAGAGGAGAGTCAGGATTGGAACGATCAACATACTTCAAACCGTGCTTAGGAGCTTCAAGACGAGTCTTAGCTTCAGGGTATTTAGTCGCCCAACGTTTCAAGTCTTTTAAGCGGTCTATCCACTCAAAAGCGAGCTCACAACGACGTTCGTGCATCAAGTCTTTCATTGTGGCATCGGCATAAAGGTTTCCAAGTCCTGCACGTTTTGTCAAACGATTCAACACCTTAGCTCCTTCAGTCCCCTTACCTTGCTCAATAAGAGCTTCAGCTTTGAAAAGCAACATCTCTGCAAAACGCATAATAGGCACATTAAGGTCTGTAGTAGGTCTATCACCATTCTCCGAAACTCTGTCAGCAGTACGATAGCCGTCCATATACTTATTCACATGGAAGCCACATTCAAAGTCAACATCTGAGTAAAACTTTCTTGTTTCGCCAAAGTAAATAAACTCATCACCATAACTAAGAAGCGTTACACCTCGACGCTCATCGGCATCATCATATTCAGCCCATAGCTCAAGCGTTGGTTTGAATTCTCCCCAACCGTTAGCTTTTCCCCAACCTTTATTATCAAGGAGAATACCTGGGAACATTGAACCAGCTTGACGCTTACCGTGAGAGTTTACTGACCAGAGGTACTCTTTCCCCCACTCATTCTCTACTTTGAAGACATCAGCAAACTTATCTTCTAGTCCTCTAGCTCCTTCATTTTCAATCTGATCTACAAGAGGTGGAATTAAAGCCCACTTGCTCTCATCATACTCAGCCCAATAAGCATAAACCTTTACTTTCAGGGCAATGGCAGCGTCTTTGCAAGGACGACCGTAGTCAGCTTCAGCATAATCTTTGAAGTGAGGCAAACGTGCGATTGCCTGATCTAAGTCCTCAATGATTAACTTGTAGTTATCAATGACAGAGGCTCTTTGCTCAGGAATCTTAGAGATATAAGGATTATAGTCTTCATATCTATCAAATGGTACACCATTGTCTTGACGACCGTATCGATAAGCAATCATAAAATGAGTGAAAGCACGCATAAAATATGCTTCTCCCACGTGAACACGAATGCGTTCATTTTTTAAATCACGTCCGTGGTAAATCACGTTATTGGCACGAGCCATCATCTGATACATTGCTTCGTAAATCCAGAAGAGTTGACGCTCTGTAACCCCGTCCAACTCCATATCTCTCAGATTAGCAATAGACTTCTTATCAGAACGACAGAAGTAGGTATCATCAGCAGCACCTTGCTCCCACCACATATCTTGTCCCCAAGTCTCTTCCCAGTTCATCTGCTCATAGCAGGCAAGCATTGCATTACTATAGTCTGCCTCTGTCTTCCAAAAGTTAGCATCGTTGGGAGAGCCTTCTGGCTTTACATCAAGCCACTGTGTGCAAGAGCTTAGAAATAGAGAAGCTGTTGCAAGGATTAATATCTTAATTTTCATATTATTCTCAGTTTTAAGATTAGAATTTCAACTTAAATGAAAGTGAATAAGTACGAGATACAGGATATTGACCAGCATCAAAACCAATACCACCAACCTCAGGGTCTATACCCGAATATGAAGTAAAGGTTGCAAGGTTGTCAATAGAGAATGTTAAATCAAGAGCCTGAATCTTAGGGAATAAATGCTTAAATGAGTAACCAAGAGAAAGGTTCTTGATACGCAAATAATCCCCACTTTCTAGGTAAAAGTCAGAGTTTGTAGCGAAGTTACCGTTTTTATCAGCCTTTGAAATACGTGGCACTTCGTCACTAGGACCATTCAATGCTTCCAAAATCTTATTAGAGCGATTAAAGTTACTCACAGATTCGTTCAGCGTAGTAAATTTATAAGCATTGAATACCTTCACACCTCCTACACCTTGTAGCATTAGACCAAGAGTGAAGTTATTCCATGAAAGTCCTCCGTTAAATGAATAGGTTAGCTTAGGCATTGCATTCCCCATAAAGATACGGTCTTCATCAGAAATCTTTCCATCACCATTCTTATCAAGGAATTTCAAGTCTCCAATTCGAGCATTAGGTTGAATAAGCTTGCCATTCTTGTCTTTATGTGCATCAAGTTCTGCTTGAGACTTAAAGACACCTTGCGACTCAATAAGCCAGAAAGAATAAAGCGGTTGTCCCTCTTCTGTACGGAAAGGACTAAGCGTATCTCTAAAATCCACATTATCTTCTGTCCAAACAGGCTTATTACCTTCTGCATCAGGAGCACCAATATTTGTAACCCTATTCGTTAATGTTGCCATATTAGCCCCTAACCAATAGTTTACGTCTCCAACTTTATCACCCCAGTTTACAGCAAGTTCGATACCTTTATTCTGTATCTCTCCATCATTGATTAGCATTGCATCAATACCGATACTATTCGTCCAACCTGCATCTTGTTTTTTGATTAGCCCTTTTGTGTCCTTGATGAAGTAATCAAAAGTAACATTCAAACGGTTCTTAAACATCGCAAGGTCAAGACCAAAGTCCAACTGCTCTGAAGTTTCCCAAGTCAATAAAGGATTAAAACCTGTAGCAAGATATTTACCATTAGTATTGATAGGACAGTCTTTACCGACCTGCATACCCCTATCGGGTTTCACATAACTACTGAGCAGAGGGTAGGCATAGCCCCTTGAAATAGAGCCTAAGTTCCCGATACGTCCCCAACTAGCACGAAGCTTCATCATATTAAGGATATCACTCTTAGGCATAAAATCTTCAGATGTTAGCTTCCACGCCAAAGTAGCAGAAGGGAAATCTCCATACTTATGCCCTTTAGGCAAACGACCTGCATAGTCTCGTCTCATAGAGAGCGTAGCAAAATATCTATCAGCATAGCTATAAGCGATACGACCAACATAAGAGACATTTCTATCCTTAGCAAAGCTATCTTCTGAAGGTCTTGGAGATTTTGCTTGAGAAAAGTAGGTTAAAGCTTCATCTTCACTTGCAAAATTTTCTGCTAATGCCTTAAAATCACGATATTGATACTCTGATGCTGTTGTTGAAAACATCAAACCTACATTATGTCTCTTGAAGACTCTATCATAGGTAAGTGTATTCTCAAAGTCCCAAGCCGTGAAACGCTGAGCAAGGTAAGTAAGACTATTTTTAAGCTTTGGTTTACCTGGCTCTGGACGACGAGGACTAAAGTCTTTACCGAAGTAGCTACCTAGCTTATAAGTAAAGCGAGAGCTAAAGTTCAAGCCCTTGATAGGCTCCATAATATCCAAAAAAGTAGAAGTGGTAACTTGGTCTGCATTATTATTTACATAATTCGCAGATAATGTACGCACAGGGTTAATCGCATCTCCGTGAATAGAAGAGTAGTTACTACCATACTTCCTAACGTATGCCGAATTTTCCATCGGTGCTGTACCTCCATACGTACCATCAGGATTATAAACCTCTGCATTACGAGGCATCATCAAGGCAGATAGAATTACCCCACTCTCAGAACTTGAAGTATTTGCCCCCCTAGATTTCGTATTTTTCCAGCTCAAATCTTCACGAACACGGAAGAACTTTCCAAAAGTAAAGTTTGAGTTTATACGAAGCGTTAGCTCTTTTTTGTAAGTAGAAATCAAGGTCCCCTGCTTATCTGAGTACTCTGCAGACAAGCGATTAGAGAAACTTTCTGTACCTCCTGAGAGAGCGACATTATATCTTTGGAATGGTGCTGTACGGAAAATCTCATCAATCCAATCAGTACGTGTCTGACCGATATATGGATTCTTCACAGGATCCCAACCATCGCCAAGTGTCTGACCAATATCTGCAAGAGAAGCTTCTCGCACACGACGTTCTTCCTCAATAGTCAGAGACTGAGGGAGATTAGACGCCTTTGAGAAACCTGTAACAGAACTAAACTCAATAGAAGTCTTCCCTGCCTCTGCCTGCTTAGTAGTAACAAGGATAACCCCTGCCGAACCAGCGTGAGCACCATAAATGGCAGCGGAAGCGGCGTCCTTTAGAACAGTCATTGAAACAACATCACTAAAGTTAAAGGGAGCACCTGGGACACCGTCCACAACGTAAAGAGGACTTTCCCCGTTACGAGACCCCATACCACGAATAGTAATGCGAGGTGTGCTATCAGGATGCCCTCCATTAGAAATAACCGTAACACCTGGAATTTGTCCTTGAAGCATTTCTGCTGCATTAGTAATAGGACGCTCTTTCAAAGCATCAAGATTATTCACTGAAGCTACCGAAGCTGAGAGGTCGCCTTTCTTCATTTTACCATAACCGATAACAACCAAGTCTTTGAGCAAGGCATTATCTTCTTGTAAAGTGATGAGCAATTTCCTGCGTCCTTTCAAACTTACAACCTTTGTTTTCATTCCGACATAAGAAACGGTAAGCTTTGCTGAAGAAGAAACATCTTTGATTGCAAACTTACCGTTAAAATCTGTCATTGTGCCTTTCGAAGTGCCTATAACCAACACTGAAGCACCAATAATAGGCTCATTATTAGAGTCTAATACCTGCCCCATAACATCAAGCTTAGCTTGAGCAAAAACAGCTATAGAACCACACAGCATTAAGACTGTGAGCAATAATAGCCTTTTAATGTAGAAAAGTTTTCTCATAAAGCTCAGTTTATTTAATTCATAACTAAAACATAGTACAAATAAATAAAGTTTATCTCAAACCTGCAAGAAATTTAATTAAATATAGCGAAAATCAAAGCAAAAACACAAATAAAAAAAAGTAGTATAAATAGAAATTTAACCTAAATAAAATCACAACAATAGGTCTAAAATAGAATTAGATACTAGCTGATTCTAATTTAATACAAAGCCTCTTTTGAGATTTTCCTACCCACTTAAAAAAGTTTTCCCAGAAACTTTTTTGACTATTCCCTCAAACTTTCCAAACTTAAGCGAATATCACAAATCGGAACTCCTTCTAATTAAGAACCGCAGGTCGCCCCTAAGCAATTAAGAGTTAAGAATTTAAAAATATTTTTGCTTATAGTCGTCCAAATTTTGACTAAAAAAGAAGCTTATGAACGTGTTGATAGATAGATAGAGCTTTTAGAGAAGTTTGCTGTGCTATTATTGAGAATAATTGTTATTTTTGTTTCGAGAATTAGTTTTTTCAGCAAACGTAAATAACAAAATAATAGATTGCAATGAAACGATTTATCTTACTGCTTATCACGATGATGAGCTTACTTGTACCAAAAGCTTGGGGACAAGAAATTAAAGGCTTTGTGCTGGATACAGACAAGCAAGCCATTCCTTATTGTAATGTCGTGGGCTATCGTGCTGATAGTACCTTTATCGGAGGGACAATTACAGATGATAATGGGGCTTACAAACTTAGCCAAACAAAAGACCTTAGCTATCTGAAATTCTCCTGCATTGGCTATCAAAATCAAATTATTCCTTTGGCAAAGCTCAAAACACAGACGATTTTAGTGCAGACGAACACTCAGCTGAAAGAAGTAACCATTAAGGCTGAGCGTCCAAAACTTGCCCTAAAAGGTAGTGCCTTGGAGCTTTCGGTTAAGGGAACGACGCTCTCTTTTGAGCAAGATATTATGGGCGTTCTAGCTAAACTCCCTGGCTTAAATGCAACAGGCGAAGGCGAACTTAAACTACTCAAAGGCGGTAAATTGCTTATTCTCCTTAATGGACGAGAGGTACATTCCCTTGATGAAATTAAAGGCTTGGACGTAAAGAGTATAAAGTCTGTTAGCCTTGATAATACGCCTAGCGTAAGGTATAAGAATGATGTTTCGGCTGTTCTACAGATTAAGACGCAAAAGCTTTTGCCTAATAACCTTGCACTAATGGCAAGCTTTAGGCTCAAAGGCAGTCATCTTAAAGAGAAGACAAATCTTTCTCACGACCAACAAGTACAAATTGGTTATGCGACCAATAAAGCAAACTATTTTGCAGATTTTACCTATGCTAAGTATAATGAAAATAGAGAGCAGATATTTGACACGCAGATTGACTTGAGCAGTGAAGGAAAAGGAACTTATCAAGTGAAGTCAAGTTTGGATACTCAATCTCCTAGAGAACGGATTCAATTACGCTTGGGAGCAGACTTTACACCAAACGACAAGCTTTCTTTAGGCTTTAAGTATAATTTGCGTTATGATGATGAACTAGGATTTAGTGCAGTAGATAATACGACTGTATTCCATAATAAGGTATTACAGAAGCAACTACAATCTCAATTGGGAGGAGACAAGAACCTAACCCTTTGGCATCATATCAATAGCTTTACAGAATATAAGTTTAATGAGAAGTTTAATTTGACACTGAATGGCGACCTTGTTTTGAAGGATGTTAATACAAACCAAACTTCTGATATTACTTATCTACCACTTAAAACCAAAGATTTTATTGATATTGATACGGATACGGATTATTATCTATGGCAACTTACCCCTGTTTTTGCTTATAAACTACCTAAAGGGCAGTTAGATTTCGGAGGAGAAGTAAGTCAGATTAAGGGTGAAACGAAGCAAGACTATTCTAAAGTTTTGCGCAATCAATACGCTAATAAGGAAAAGCTTTATGCAGGCTTCGCAAACTATCGCTTTAACTTTTCTAAGTTCTCAACAGAAGTTGGTTTGCGTTATGAATACGCCAAGAGTTTGCTTGACAATAAGAAAACTCCCGCAGAGAGTATTCATAGAGACTACTCTAACCTCTTCTTTGTAGGCAAAATCTCGGGACAGGTAGGTAAGACCTTTCAGAACTTAAGCTTTAAATCTTCAATCAATCGTCCTCCTTTGAGCTTTTTAAGTAATCAGACCGTTGAACTAAATCCTTATCTTATTCAGCTTTCAAACCCTAAGTTAATCCCAGAGAAACGCTATTCATTGGATTATAGTTTGGCATATAATTGGCTGTATCTTTCACTGAATTATACGCACGTTCAAAATCCTTTCGGGTTCTTTCTCTCGCCTAGCAAAAGAACTGAAGGTGGCTATGAAGTGCAGCATATCAACTATGAAAAGGCGAATCACTTCCAAGTCGTAGCAAGCATCAATAAGACGTGGGATTGGTATAATCTTATGCTTACGGGCGTGTATAGCTATGAGCGATTAAACGGTAATAAACAGGGCTTAAACATCAAATATAAACCAATGCTTTATGGACAGATTGTGCAGTGGTTTACACTTCCTAAGGGCTTTCGCTTTGGTGTTGATTATAGCTATCATACTGCTCAAACTTCAGGTATAAATGAATTAGAAGCTATTAGTTATCTAAACTTACATCTGACGAAATCTTTCCTAAAAGATAAACTGCAAGTTTCTCTTAAGGCAAACGATATTTTTGATACGCTCCGCAATACATCTGTAACACGATTAAATAAGATGATTAGCAATATGAATATGAGATTTCCCAGTCGTTCTATAAGTCTCAAACTAACTTATAGGTTTAATAAAGCCAAGTCTTACAGAGGACAGAACAAAGCTCAGAAAGCTATTCAGCGTCTGTAAAACATCTTTTTAGAGCTTAGTAAAAAGCGTCTCAAGGAGCTTCTTCTTGTATTCTATTCTTAATAATAGTATGCAAGAAGAAGCTCTTTTAGTTAAAAATAACTTCTTAACAAAGCGAACTAACATAAATAATTATTTTATTAAGGCAGATATTTTATTATAGCATAATAATTTCGTATATTTGAAGTCGGAAATAAAGTTATATACTTAGGTAATTAAGTAGAGATAATAAAGTTATGGTGGATAATAAAGCAAATTTGAAGGCTTCTGCCTTTGATTTAGAAGTGGCTGACGGAAAGATTCAGCTGTATTCAATACAAAATAAGAATGGCGTAGAGGCTCACTTTATTAACCAAGGAGCTAAGCTTATCGCTCTTATAGTGCCTGACGTTAAGGGGGATTGGGTTGATGTGGTGATTGGACACGATTCAGCAAAAGAATATATTGAGAGCGAAGAGGCTTACTTCGGTGCAATCTGCGGTCGCTACGCTAATCGTATTGCTAAGGGGCAGTTCTCTATTGACGGAGCAAGCTATACGCTCGCTGTAAATAATGGACCTAATGCTCTGCACGGAGGGTTGAAAGGCTTCAATTCTGTCCTTTGGGAGGTTGAAGAGCTTGCAGAGAACCAACTTGCATTCTCTTACACTTCCGCTGACGGCGAAGAAGGTTACCCTGGAAAGCTTGAGGTTAAGGTTGTTTATACACTGACAGAAGCTAACGCTCTTGAGATTGAATACTTTGCGACAACAGACAAAGCGACAGTATTAAATCTAACTAATCATAGTTATTTCAATCTATCAGGTAATGGCGACCAATCGGTGCACGACCATATTCTGGAAATTAAAGCTAAGGAGTATTTACCAACTGATGAAACGGCAATCCCTTACGGAAAGTCTGAAGCTGTAGCAGGAACGCCTTTTGATTTCACAACTCCAACGGAAGTAGGTCTGCGTATTGATGAAGATATTGACCAGCTTAAGTGGGCAAGAGGTTACGACCATACCTATATATTAGACAAGCCTCTCGGAGCTTATGAGCGAATAGCTCGTTGCTCTTCGCCTAAGACAGGCATCGTTATGGAGCTTTACACTGACCAACCTGGGGTACAACTCTATACAGGCAACTGGATGAGCGGTAATATGCGAGGCAAACACGATGCTAAATATCCTGCACGTGCGGCTCTTTGCCTAGAGACACAGCATTATCCCGATAGTCCTAATCGCCCAGAATATCCAACGACTCGCCTTAACGCAGGGGAGCAATTCTACTCTAAAACGGCATTTCTGTTCAAAGTAGAAACTAAACATTAGACAAATAACATAACTAATTATAAAATAAAAGTATTACAATGAATCAACAAAAACAGAGTTACTTAATGCCATTTATTATAATGGTAGTGTTGATGTCGCTCATTGGGCTCATCACAAGTCTGAATCAACAGTTCCAAGCTCCTATGCAGGCAGCTTACCTTATTAAAGGGGGAGGTATGACAAACCTACTAACTACAATGTTGGTATTCTCATTCTTCCTAGCTTACCTAGTAATGGGTCCTGTTACAAACCGCTACATCGATAAGAATGGTTATAAGAAGTCTTTGATTTTTGGCTTGTTTATTCTTATCGGAGCTTTCGGTCTTTACGAACTATCGGCTTGGGTCTTCGAAGCTTTTGATAAGCCAAACTTTGCTGATACTATTGCCGAAGCGAAGAAAATCTCAGACATCTACAAAGATGTTAAGCCTATGGCAGAAAACACTGTAGCTGGAACAGACCTATCTTTTTGGCAAGAAATCGCTCTTTGGTTTCAATCTCTATGGCAAGGTCTTATGGAACTATTTACAGGAGGTGCTAAGCCTAATGCAAGCCTTGTAGCTGAGAAAGTGGCTGAAATGAAGGCTCTAGCTGCAGAAACAGGTAACTTCAGCGTAGAAGTAGTTAAGAAAACAGGAGAGTATCAAGCTCTAAAATATCAAGGAGCATTCTCTCTAGCTAATATCCCTGTTGCTTATTACATTTTCTTGATTGCTGCTTTCGTTGCTGGTACAGCTCTTACTTATCTTCAAGCAGTAGTAAACCCTTACATTGTAGCTTGTGATGTAGAAGGCACTTCAGGCGTACAACGTCAAAGTATCGCAGGAGCAGGTAACTCTTCAATGACAACACTTGGTCCTATTCTTGTTGCTTCATTCATTTTCGGCGGAATGTCAGGTCTTGATATTAGTATCGGGGACCTTTATATTCCTATCGCGGTACTTATCCTTCTTGTAGGAATTATCGTTTTCACACTTCAAAAGATTGAATTGCCAAGCATCGCTTCGGCTGAGAAGAAAGAAGACGAAGTACTAGAGAAAAGCGTTTGGTCATTCTCTCACCTAACTCTAGGAGTTGTGGCAATCTTTGTTTACGTTGGTGTGGAAGTTTGTGTTGGTTCTAATATCAACCTCTTCGCAATGTCGGAAGGCTTCTCTCTTGGAGCTGCTGCTAAGCTTGCATCATTCTATTGGGGAGGTATGCTCCTTGGACGTTTGTTTGGTAGTGGTTTAAGTAAAGTTAGTGCAAATGCTCAGCTTGTTGTTGCTTCTGCAGGTGCAGGTCTTCTTGTTGTAGCGGGTATGCTTACGAACAATCCTGCTATTTTGATTGGAGTTGGACTTTTCCACTCTATTATGTGGCCTGCAATCTTTGCTTTGGCGATTGATAAGCTTGGCAAATATACTTCTGCAGGTACAGGAGCTTTGATGATGGGTGTCGTAGGGGGTGCTATTCTTCCTCTTATTCAAGGTCTTGCAGCTGACGTTATGGGTTGGCAATGGACTTGGGTAATTGTGATTATTGGAGAAGCTTATCTTCTTTACTATGCCCTTGTAGGTTACAAGGTTAAGCAATTACCTTAGTAGAATATCTAAAGGAGACTGATACTTTGTGTCAGTCTCTTTTTTAATTGGTTCATAAATTCTAAATAATATAAAAATGAATACAGATAAAATTCGTAGCAAATTCTCAGAATTATATGGCGAAGCAGGCGAACTTTACGCTTCTCCAGGTCGTATTAACTTAATCGGCGAGCATACAGACTATAACGGAGCATTCGTTTTCCCTGGGGCTGTGGACAAAGGAATGGTTGCAGAAATTTGCCCTAATAGTAAGGACGTTATTCGTGCTTATGCACTTGATTTAGACGAAAGTGCTGAGTTTGGTTTTAAGAATGAGGAAAATTGCCCTGAGCAATCTTGGGCAAAGTATATCTTCGGTGTTTGCCGTGAGATTCAAAAGCGTGGACACGAAATCAAAGGTTTTGATACAGTATTCTCAGGAGATGTTCCTCTAGGAGCAGGTATGTCGTCTTCGGCTGCTCTTGAAAGCACTTTTGCTTTTGCTCTAAGCGATATGTATGGACTGAACATCGATAAATTCGAAATGGCGAAGATTGGTCAAGCAACAGAACATAACTACGTAGGCGTTAAGTGCGGTATTATGGATCAATTCGCTTCAGTCTTTGGTAAAGAAGGACACTTAATCCGTTTGGATTGTAAGACAATGGAATATGAGTATTTCCCATTCAAACCAGAAGGTTATCGTTTGGTGCTTGTAGATTCTGTTGTTAAGCACGAATTGGCTTCTTCGGCTTACAACAAGCGTCGTGAAAGTTGCGAACGCACGGTAGCAACGATTGCTAAGCGACACCCAGAGGTTAAGTTCTTGCGTGATGCTCCAATGGCTTGGCTTGATGAGGTGAAAGACGAAATCTCTCAAGAGGACTATATGCGTAGTGAGTACGTCATCGGCGAAGTGCAACGTGTTCTTGACGTCTGTGATGCTCTTGGTCGCGGCGACTACGAAACTGTAGGACAAAAGATGTACGAAACGCACTACGGAATGAGCAAGCTATATGAAGTAAGCTGTGAAGAGCTTGACTTCCTTAACGACCTTGCGAAAGAA
>PDWI01000988.1_pt1 | contig 45992 bp, 35 predicted proteins | sample 1430891 | NCBI WGS metagenome assembly PDWI01 (sample SAMN01162508, study PRJNA174530) | Oral metagenome, whole genome shotgun sequencing project. | biome: Marine environment; feature: Marine mammal; material: Swab sample of the gingival sulcus; isolation source: swab sample of gingival sulcus...
ATTGAAAATGCTTTTATGAATTATGACCTATGGCAGTTTACAAAAAATATTTATCAATTGATAAACGCTAAAGATATTAAACTGTCTGATGAACAAAAGGATTTTATTCTCTTTAATCAAGCTGTATTCTTATTTGATTATACTCGTGTTTCTTTGTTTGATACACAGATCAAGTTCTTTCTAGAGCATATCAAGAGCGAATATCTCAAGCAACAGATTAGAAGGCTTCAAGAGCGTTTCGTCAATCTTAAAAATAAAAAGATAGAGGAGGTTAATAAGTTGAAGCTTAGCCAAGAGTTTAAGGGTGTCAAAACAGCTGAAGAACTTCTGAAGAAGCTTACACAACCTTATCTAGGTAAAGTAATTTATCTTGATATTTGGGGGACTTGGTGTGGTCCTTGCAAAAAGGAGATGAAGCTAGCCTCTAAGATAAAAGATGTGATGAAAGGCAAGGAGGTTATATTTATGTATTTGGCAAACGCATCTCCTGAGAAGACGTGGAAGAATATCATCAAAGAATATAATGTCTTTGGAGATAATGTTGTGCATTACAATCTCCCTGATAAACAACAACGAATGTTGGAGCGAATGCTTGACATACGTTATTTCCCAACTTTTATAATTATTGACAAGAATGGGAAGATTGTAAATAAGCAAGCTCCTAAGCCAAGTGAGTTTCCTATTCTTATCAAGGAGCTACACAAGTGGCTGGAGTAAGTAAAGGCTAGTATATGATAAAACAAAAAGAGCTTGTGCCACGGCACAAGCTCTTTTTGTTTGTAGAATGCTTCTTCCTTACTTTACTTTCTCTACGATAGCTTTGAAAGCAGCTGGGTTATTCACAGCTAGGTCAGCAAGAACCTTACGGTTGATCTCGATACCAGCATTGTGCAAAGCACCCATAAAACGAGAATATGACATTCCCTCTAGGCGTACAGCAGCGTTGATACGTTGGATCCACAAAGCACGGAAGTTACGTTTTTTGTTCTTACGGTCTCTGTAAGCATATGTTAAACCTTTTTCCCAAGTGTTCTTGGCAACAGTCCAAACGTTCTTACGAGCACCGAAGTAACCACGTGTTAGTTTAAGTATTCTTTTTCTTTTAGCTCTTGAAGCTACATGATTTACCGATCTTGGCATAATAATAAATTTTTAATGATTGGTCGCGTTCTTTGTCTGAAACAAGGACACTTTCTTCGGCGAACCTCTCTGTTAATTAATTTGATTCTTTTACTTTACGAAACACTATCTTAGACGAAGTAGTTCCTTCACTTCGCGTACATCTACGTTAGCAATTGTAGAGAAGTGAGTTAGACGACGTTTTTGCTTCTTAGTCTTCTTTGTCAATATGTGACGTTTGAAGGCGTGTTTACGTTTGATCTTACCAGACCCAGTAAGAGCGAAGCGCTTCTTAGCACTCGAATTTGTTTTTTGCTTAGGCATTTTTTTATTCTTTAACTATTAAACAATTATTTTCAACTCCCAAACGTAGCCTTTACGCAGGCAGTTATTCTTAAATCAGAACAAAGATAGTGCTTTTTTCCTAAGAAACAAGCACTATCTTAAATTATTTTACTTTTTTAACCTTCAGATTCTTCGGCTTTTACCTTCTTGTTATCGTTTTTCTTCGCTGGTTTAGCCGTATCTTTCTTAGGGGCTAAGATGATTGTCATCTTCTTACCCTCAAGAACAGGCATACTTTCTACACGGCCATAGTCTTCTAGGTCGTTAGCGAAACGAAGCAGAAGGATCTCTCCTTGGTCTTTGAAGACAATAGAACGTCCTCTAAAGAATACAAAAGCTTTTACTTTAGCTCCATCACTTAGGAAACTCTTAGCGTGCTTGAGCTTGAACTGATAATCGTGGTCGTCTGTCTGAGGTCCGAAACGAATCTCTTTGATGACAACTTTCACAGCTTTGGCTTTCTGTTCCTTGAGCAATTTCTTCTGTTGATAGATGAACTTCTGATAGTCAAGGATTTTACATACTGGTGGTTTGCCATTTGGTGAGATCTCCACGAGGTCTAGCTCTAGGTTATTTGCTATGCGTAGAGCCTCTTGTAGTGGATAGACACCTTGTTCTATGTTTTCACCGACCAAGCGAACTTCCTTAGCTCTGATGTCTTGGTTAATACGGTGTTGAAATTTTGAATTTTCTCTTGCCATTCAGTATGTTTCTAATTCTTTAATCTGGACTTTTTTACAGTCATTTATATTAATGTAATAATCTATTTATTCTTATTTTCTTCTTGCCAAGCGTTAAGTTGTTGATACACCTCGCTATTAACAAGTTCTGCAAAGTTAGCAATTTTCATTGAACCCACATCACCTTCGCCTTGTTTTCTTACGCTAACTTCTCCATTTTCAGCTTCTTTCTCGCCGACGATGAGCATAAATGGGATACGTTTAAGCTCGTTATCTCGGATTTTACGTCCTATTTTCTCGTTGCGATCGTCCACTTGCACACGAATATCTTGAGCATTCAGCTCGCTAGCAATCTGATGTGCGTAGTCGTTAAAGCGTTCACTGATAGGCAAGATGACAGCTTGGTCAGGTGTCAGCCACAATGGGAACTTACCCGCAGTATGTTCGATGAGTACAGCTACGAAACGCTCCATAGAACCAAATGGAGCTCGGTGTATCATCACAGGGCGGTGTTTCTTATTGTCTTCGCCAGTGTATTCTAGCTCAAAGCGTTCTGGTAAGTTGTAGTCCACTTGGATAGTACCAAGTTGCCAACGTCTGCCTAGAGCGTCCTTGACCATAAAGTCAAGCTTAGGACCATAGAATGCCGCCTCGCCATATTCTATTACAGCCTTCAAGCCCTTTTCTTCACAGGCTTCAATGATAGATTGCTCAGCTTTTTCCCAATTTTCTTCGCTACCGATATATTTTTCGTGATTGTCTTTGTCTCGCAATGAGATTTGTGCTTCAAAGTTTTCAAAGTTAAGAGCCTTGAAAATAATGAAGATAATATCCATTACCTTGCAGAATTCGTCCTTAATCTGGTCAGGGCGACAGAATAGGTGGGCGTCATCTTGAGTAAAGCCCCTCACACGTGTCAAGCCGTGAAGCTCTCCACTCTGCTCATAACGATACACTGTACCAAATTCCGCCAAACGCAATGGCAAATCTCTGTATGAGTGTGGAGCTAATGACTTATATACTTCGCAGTGATGAGGGCAGTTCATTGGCTTGAGTAGGAATTCTTCCCCTTCTTGAGGCGTTGTGATAGGGCGGAATGCGTCCGCTCCGTACTTTGCCCAGTGACCTGATGTTACATAAAGGTTTTTGCTACCGATATGAGGAGTCATCACTTGCTGATAAGCGAATTTCTTCTGAATCTGTTTAAGGAAATCTTCCAGTCTTAGACGAAGTTGCGTACCACGAGGCAACCATAGAGGCAAGCCCGACCCCACATTCTGAGAGAATGAGAAGAGTTGCAATTCCTTACCAATCTTTCTGTGGTCACGCTTCTTAGCTTCTTCAAGCATTTGCAAGTATTCGTCTAACATCTTTTGCTTAGGGAACGACACTCCATAGACACGAGTCAGCTGAGGTCTATGTTCGTCACCACGCCAGTAAGCACCAGCTACGCTCATTATCTTGACTGCCTTGATAGCACCCGTATTGAGGATATGTCCCCCACGACAAAGGTCTGTAAAGTCGCTATGGTCGCAGAATGTGATGTTGCCATCTTCCAAGCCGTCAATAAGTTCCAACTTATATTCGTTGTATGGAGCAGTGTAATAGTTGATTGCTTCTTGCTTTGTTGCCTTTCTCATCTTGAACTCGGCATTCTCACGCACACGCTCCATAAAGCGTTTCTCTAGGCGTTCGAAGTCTTTCTCCGAAATCATATCTTCACCTAGGTCCACATCATAGTAGAACCCTACCTCAATAGCAGGACCGATCGTCAGCTTAGCCTGAGGGTAAAAGTCAGTGATTACTTGGGCTAAGACGTGAGCCGAAGAGTGCCAGAAAGCATAACGCCCTTGAGCGTCTTCCCACTTAAAAAGCTGAATGCTTGCATCTTCTGTGATAGGGTGGTTCAAGTCCTTGATTTGTCCATTAACGCCAACAGACAAGACTTCTTTTGCTAAACGAGAACTGATGTTCTTGGCAATATCCATACCAGTAATACCTTTTTCATACTGGCGTTGACTTCCATCAGGGAAGGTGATATTTATCATATTATATCTTTTATATAAGCTTGTATCCCTTAATTATATGAGATAAATTACTTTATTTTAATTATTTCACTACAAAAATACAATAATCTCATTAGATTTACAAGTTTTCTTATATATATTAATATGGTGTAATGTCAGCCTATGACACGTGGGGAGAGTTATAATTTTTAATTCTCAATATAGTGAAAAGACACTCTTCTCTAGACGTTATGAATTTGAGCTGAAAAGTCAGAAAGTTTGTCCTACAATTAAAAAAGTTTGAGCTTGCAACTTGTAGAAAACTCAGCTCAAACTTTTTCAAACTCAGCTCAATCAAAAACTCTGCCCCTCACGGGGCTTGTGAGCCGAACTTACACCATATTTATATATAGGGACTTTTCGGCTTATAACTACTTTATTAAATTAATTTTATTATTATCTTTGTTGAAATAATAGTATAAAGACTTAATAAAGTTTAGTAAATATGGAATTAGAAGCAAAATATAAAGCCCAGAATGTAGAGAATAAATGGTATCAGTATTGGATGAAACACAAGCTTTTCCACTCCGAACCAGACACAAGAGAACCTTATGCAATGGTGATACCTCCTCCGAATGTAACAGGGGTGCTACATATGGGGCATATGCTTAATAATACCATACAAGATATTTTGGTGCGTCGTGCTAGAATGAAGGGGCTTAACGCTTGTTGGGTGCCAGGGACTGACCACGCCTCTATTGCAACAGAAGCAAAAGTGGTGGGACGCTTAGCTAAACAAGGTATTAAAAAGACAGACCTTAGCCGTGAGGACTTCCTTACACACGCTTGGGACTGGACACGTGAGCACGGAGGTATCATCCTTGAGCAGTTAAAAGGCTTGGGTGCTTCGTGCGACTGGGAGCGTACAGCTTTTACTATGGATGACGAACGCAGTCAGTCCGTCCTAGATGTCTTCGTAGATTTGTATAACAAAGGCTTAATATATCGTGGGGTACGTGTCGTGAATTGGGACCCTCAAGCCTTGACAGCCCTTAGTGATGAAGAAGTTATCTATAAAGAGCAACAAGGTAAGCTCTATTACCTACGTTATTTTGTAGAGGGCGAAGAAGGTCGTTATGTGGTGGTGGCGACAACACGCCCTGAGACTATTATGGGCGACACGGCAGTCTGTATCAACCCTAATGATGAACGTTACCGAGACCTTAAAGGCAAACGCTTGATTATTCCTTTGGTGGGTCGCTCGGTGCCTGTCATTGAAGACGAATATGTAGACCTTGAATTTGGTACAGGTTGCTTGAAAGTAACGCCTGCTCACGACGTTAATGACTATATGTTGGGCGAGAAACATCAGTTGGAAAGCATTGATATTTTCAACGACAATGCTACGCTTAACGAGAATGGTGGTGCTTATGCGGGGATGGATCGCTTCGAAGTGCGTGAGCAAATCGTCAAAGACCTTGCTGAGAAGAACCTAATGGAAAAAGTTGAGGACTATACGAATAAAGTTGGTCATAGCGAAAGAACTGATGCCGTGATAGAGCCTAAACTATCTATGCAGTGGTTCTTAAAAATGGAGGAGCTAGCTAAGCCTGCTCTGGACGCTGTGATGAATGATGACGTGAAGCTCTATCCAGCTAAGTTCAAAAATACTTACCGCCATTGGATGGAGAATGTCAAAGACTGGTGCGTTAGCCGTCAGCTATGGTGGGGACACCGCATTCCAGCCTACTATCTACCTAATGGTACGTTTGTGGTAGCGTCAACACTTGACGAAGCACTCAAACTTGCACAAGAAAAGGATGCTAGTCTTACTAGAGAAGACCTTCGCCAAGAAGAAGACTGCCTAGATACGTGGTTCTCTTCGTGGTTATGGCCTATCTCTGTCTTCTCGCCTGTCCTAGGTGAAGAGAATGCCGAGCTTGATTACTACTATCCAACAGCTGACCTTGTAACAGGTCCAGACATCTTATTCTTCTGGGTAGCTCGTATGATTATTGCGGGTTATGAATTCAAGGGTAAGAAACCATTCAAAAATGTTTATCTGACAGGTATCGTGCGTGATAAACTAGGTCGCAAGATGTCTAAGAGCCTTGGTAATTCGCCTGACCCACTTGAGTTGATAGAGAAATATGGTGCTGACGGCGTACGTATGGGCTTGATGATGGCTGCCCCTGCTGGTAACGATATTCCTTTTGATGAAGTATTGTGCGAGCAAGGACGTAACTTCTGTAATAAGATTTGGAATGCCTTCCGTCTGATGAAGGGGTGGTCTGTCGCTGATGACAAGTCTCAACCTGAAGCCTCTCGTCTAGCGGGCGAATGGCTAAGTAATAAAATCAATGCCGCAGCTGTAGAATTAGATGATCTATTCTCAAAATATCGCCTTAGTGAAGCCTTGACATTACTCTATAAGTTAATGCGTGATGATTTCTCTTCTTGGTATTTGGAATTAATCAAGCCAGCCTACGGAGAAGCAATTGACAGCAAGACGCTTGCAGAAGCCGAAAGTTTCTTCGCACAACTGATTGAGCTACTTCATCCATTTATGCCATTCATCACAGAAGAGTTGTGGCAGAATTTGTCAGAGCGTAAGGACGGCGAAAGTTTGATGGTGCAGGTGCTGAAGCCTACAATGGCTATCAATGAAGAGCTATTGAAAGACTTTGAGGTAGCTCAAGAAATTATTAGCCAAGTGAGAAGCATCCGTTCGTCAAAGAACTTGTCGCCACGTGAAGAGCTTTGCCTAGAGGTAGCTCCGTCTTATCCTGATACACTGGACACAGTACTCATCAAGTTGGCTAACTTATCTGCAATCAACAGAACAGAGCAGAAGAGTGAAGGAGCGGTGAGCTTCGTGATTGGTACACAAGAATTCGCTGTACCTATGAGTGCCTACATTAATGTGGAGGAAGAGATGGCAAAACTTGAAGCTGACCTTGCTTATCAAGAGAAGTTCCTTGCTTCGGTGATGAAGAAGCTCGGTAATGAAAACTTCGTAGCGAAAGCTCCAGAGAAAGTTATTGCTATTGAGACTCAGAAGCAGAAAGATGCAGAGAGCCGTATCGCAACGATTAAGCAGAGCCTTGAGCAGTTGCAAGCTTTGAAGAAGTAAAACAAGAGCTAGAGAAGAGATTATGTTAGCGTTAGAGAATTTATTCTTACCCATTTTTGAGACTAGTAATCCCAAGAGACTCAAGACAACAACGCACGACTTATTCGTGCAGTGGGATAGAGAGGAGCAACGTTTGAGTTTGCTCAATGAAGATGACGTCTGTTTGGCGACATTGTTGCTAGAAGATTCTAAGTTCAAGGGGGAAGAGGCTCTCCATACGCTAATAAAGTCTTTGCAAGAGACAGTCACAATTCTTGAAGCACGTGGATTCTGGACGAATAGCCTCTTTGAATTGCCGTTCTCTATTGAACTTATTGATAAAGAATTCAATACTTTAGAAGTTCTGTACTTCTATGATGAGGACATCGTGCCTATCACAGAGCCATTGCTCTCGGGACATCGCTCTGAATTGGAGGACTTCTTAAAGCAACTCTTAGCTGAATAATCAATAATACCAACGAAAAAGAGACAGGATAAGTCCTGTCTCTTTTTCGTTGGTATTATTATAGTATGAGAAATACTTCAATTTTACGACCTCGCGGTCGGTCGTACCGACTTTTTAATTTATATGTATCTTTGTATATTATTAAAGAATAGAAATACCAATGTCAAAAAAAAGACTCTTCCTCATTGACGCATTCGCAATGATTTACCGAGCATACTTCGCTCAGTCACGCAATCCTCTTATCAACAAAAAAGGACAAGAAACAACCGCTATCTACGGCTTCCTTTCTAGCTTGGAGGAGATACTCCGAGTAGAGCAACCTGATTATGTTGCCGTAGTCTTTGACCCCCCAGGAGGGACGTTTCGTCATAAAGAGTTTGACGACTACAAGGCTCACCGCCCTGAGACTCCTGACGCTATTCGCTTCGCTGTCCCATATATCAAACAACTACTCAACGCCTATAATATAGTTCAGATAGAAGTGCCGAATTACGAGGCGGACGACGTCATCGGAGCTTTGTCGTGGCGTGCTGCTGATGAAGGTTATGCCGTCTATATGGTTACACCTGACAAAGACTATGCTCAGCTTATCCGTGAAGGAGTGGCGATGTACCGCCCTAATCACCGAGGCGGTGGCTATCAAGTTTGGCACGAAGCGGAGGCTTGTAAGTATTTTGATTTGAATAACTGTTCGCAGGTCATTGATTACTTGGCATTGGTGGGGGATTCTTCGGATAATATCCCTGGTTGTCCAGGTATTGGTAAGGTTACTGCTTCTAAACTGCTAAAGCAATACGGCTCATTGGACGACCTTTATACCAATATAGATGGCTTGAGCGAGACTATTCGTCGCAAGTTATCAGAGGGTAAAGAGCAGACTCTTCAGTCGCAATATCTAGCACGCATTGAGATGAACGTAATTGTAGAAGAGTCTTTGGCGAGCTTTCAGCGTCGTCAGCCCAAGGAAGAGGAGCTGATTAAACTATACGAAGAGCTAGAATTCGCCTCAGCTCTCAATCGTATGGACAAATATGGCGTTGCTAAACCTAGTTCGCAGGTAGAAGTGCTTGAAGAAGACCTTGAATATATTAATTATCTAGCCCCAGCCGAAGAGCCTCAAGAGGAAGAGACGCCTCAAGAAGTGGCTAATCCTTCAGATGAAAGTGCTTACTATGGAGGCTTGTTTGCTATGGAAGATGACAGCAAAGCTACAGATGATCCCGCTTCTCAAGAGGATTTGCATAGTAAGGAAGACTTTCTTCAAGCTCTCAAGCAAATCAAGAAGACCAAACAACTTGCTCTTAAAACATTAAACTCTGACCCTCATCCACTCAAGGGTGAACTTTTGGCATTGGGTTTAGCAACTGACAGCGGTAAGTCTTACGTGCTGTTTATGCCACAAGATAAGGGAGCGATAAAGTCTTATCTTGAGCCATTGCAAGAGCTTCTCTTGGACGACAAGATCCTCAAGATTGGGCATAGTATCAAAGATGATATGCAAGTTCTGCTCAATTATGGCTTGGATATTCCGACGAATTATGAAGATACAATGCTCATTCATTATCTGACGAATGCTGATTTTAAGCACAAGCTCTCTCAGATGGCAGATGTTTATCTTAATCTTGAAGTTGTGAACTTTGATGACTTCCAGAAGAAGAAAAGAGATAATCCTAGCTTGCTTACTCAGGACGAAATAAGTTCTTACCTTCACAGCCACACTTCGGCGATGATTTTGATATTACCTAAGTTACTCAAGGAACTTGATGAGAAAGAACAGACGGCTCTCTATCGTGAATTGGAACTGCCACTCCTCAAGGTTTTGCAAAGAATGGAACGTGTCGGTGTCCGTCTTGATGTGGATATTCTCGCCGAACAGCAAGAACTTCTCTATGCACAGCTCAAGGGCTTAGAAGACTACGTGCAAGAGGTGGCAGGCGAGCCTATTAATATTAATAGCCCCAAGCAGATAGGCGAATTACTCTTTGAAAAGCTTGCTCTTGACCCCAAGGCTAAGCCGTCTAAGAGTGGTAACTTCTCCACAAGTGAGGACAAGCTAGAGAAAATCAAATCAAGACATCCTGTGGTGGAGAAGATTTTGGAATATCGTGGCTTGAAAAAGCTCCTCAGCACTTACGTAGAGGCTCTCCCACATTTGCTAGACAGAGAGGGCAAGCTACACACTATTTTCAATCAAGCCGTTGCTAGCACTGGACGTCTCTCAAGCTCTAACCCTAATATTCAGAATATACCTATCCGCACTGAGAATGGTAAGGAGATACGTCGTGCTTTCGTGGCTGACAAAGGCGACTACACTTTCGTCAGTGCCGACTATTCGCAGATTGAACTAAGGCTGATGGCTCACTTCAGCGGAGATGAAAACCTCATCAATGCTTTCCTTAGTGGCGAAGATGTCCATCGTGCTACAGCGGCAAAGATTCATCATATTTCATTAGAAGAGGTCAGCGATGATATGCGTCGTGCTGCTAAGATGGCGAACTTCGGTATCATCTATGGTATTTCTACCTTTGGACTTGCCGAACGTCTCGGTGTCCCTCGTGGCGAAGCTAAGAAACTTATAGAGGGTTACTTCGCTACTTATCCTAAGGTTAAGGAATATATGGAGAATGTCCTTGTAGAAGCTAAAGAACAAGGGTATGTCTCTACTTTGCTTGGTCGTCGTCGTTATCTTGCTGACATCAACAACGCCAACTCTGTCGTGCGTGCTTATGCCGAACGTAACGCTATCAACGCTCCACTACAAGGCACAGCGGCGGACATTATCAAGCTCGCAATGGTCAAGTTAGATGCCGAACTAAGGAAACGTAAGCTCAAGACGACACTAGTTCTGCAGGTACACGACGAACTGAACCTCAACGTTCCGAATGAGGAACTAGAAGAAGTGAAAGTTCTGCTCAAGGAAACAATGGAGTCTGCTTTTGAGTTAGTAGTGCCGTTGCTGGTCGAAGTAGGCTCTGGCACTAACTGGCTAGAAGCACATTAGCCCACGTACACGTGGGGGCGAGTGGTGCTACCGACAGCGAGTGAAGACCCGTCGGGGGTCAGTCATTTAATAGAAGGTTCAAAATTGCTACAAGCACCTATTCGGCTCGCACTATAGGGCGGTTTTTAAGATAGAGATTTTAGTTTAAGTTTAAAGCCAAAAAGTTTGTCCTCGCATTTTTTTGAATGCGAGGACAAACTTTTTTTATTGTAGGACAAACTTATAGACTTCTCAGCTCAAACTTTTTCCAAACTCAGCTCAAACTTTTCTTCTTAGCAGAAGAATACTTATCTTTGTTGATTGATTATTGGTAAATTTAACTGCAGATAGATTGCTTGATTAAGTTAGATAAATTATTGCAAACTCATTTATAATTAAGATTATAAGAGTTAAAGATTAAAGATTATGCTTCGGGAAATATATGTAAAGGTTATAATCCTTTTCAGCTTGCTGATGTTGGTAGAAGTGGGTGTGGCACAGACGGTGAGTCTCTCTGGTAAGCTAACGGGTGGTCCTGAGAGTGAAGAAGTTGGTTATGCACACATCCTTATCAGAGAGCTAGAGTTACACACTTCCACAGACTACCTCGGTAGATATTCATTCAAGAACTTACAAAAAGGCTCTTATACTTTTGAGGTTATTGCTACAGGTTACAGCAGTAAGGTCTTCAAGCTCAATCTTCAAGAGGATGCTGTACAAAACATACACCTTAATATAAAGAGCTTCCGCCTAAAAGAAATTACGATTATGGCACGTCATCGCAAGTACAACGGAGCTACTCGCACTATTCATAAGGAGGCGATGGAGCATATTCAGCCCAATTCGTTGGGCGACATCTTCCAGCTCCTTCCAGGGAAACTCACACGAGATGGCAATATGAACCAAGTGGATCAGATCTCTTCTCGTCAAGCTGGCTCGGACAATAACACCGCCCTCGGTACAGCGATTATCACGAACGGTATTCCGATGAGTAACGATGCTACACTTCATCGTGTCGTGGCTGACCAGTCGCAACGCTTCAAGAATACAGTGAATAGAGGGGTGGACCTTCGTCTCATCTCTACCGACCATCTGGAGAAAGTAGATATTATGCAAGGTATTCCTTCTGCAAAATATGGTAATCTAACTTCGGGTGTTGTCGTTACCAAAGCCAAATCAGGCTCTTCTCCTCTCTCGGTGCGTGTCAAAGCTGACCCAAATGTCAAACTATATTATGTAGGTAAAGGCTTCAAGATACCGTATATAGGTGGCTCGCTCTACCTCGGAGCAGACTATACGACAGCACAACCAAGTGTCCGCTCTACGCTGAGTAACTATAGCCGTTATTCTACTATGGCAAACTATAGCAATACAGCTCATCTAGGCGATATGTCGCTCAACTATGGTCTGCAGATGTCTTATATTGGCACGCTTGATGGACAGAAGACCGACCAAGATCTTGAGGAGATCATCAACGACTACCGAGACCAATACAATCATATCTCTATCAGTCATAACAGCCAGTTGACAACTTCCTCTAATTGGCTCAAAAGTTTGGACTTTAATATTGGCTTATCTTATACTAATGACCACGCTATTCGTGATATGATCGTAAGTACTGGAGGTATTCAGCCCTTAGCGATCTCTACCGAAGAGGGGGAATATGAGGGGGAGTTCCTACCCGTGGAGTATCAGACGAAGTACACGCTCAACGACCAACCGCTCAGTTTCTTCACTTCGCTCTCAGCTAAGAGTACTTATGGTAGGGACAATCTAAGAGGCTACTTGGATTGGGGCTTGGACTATAGCTATGAACGTAACTTCGGTAGGGGCTATGAGTATGACATTAGCCGTCCACCATTCCCACAGATGCCTATGTCGTCTCGCCCACGAGCTTTTAATGTTTTGCCTAGCTACCAACGCTTGTCGTCATTTGTAGAGAATACTTCTAATTATACCTTATCTGGTCACACGTTCAACCTCAAGACAGGCTTCCGTTTCTCTGGAATGCCTAAGGTGGACGCTAGATATACTAAGTTGTCAGGTAAGATTTTCTTTGAGCCACGAATGAACTTGAGTTATGAGCTTCCAACTTACGAATGGCTAGGAAAGAAGCACCGATTTTCATTTCGCTTTGGCTACGGACGAGGCATTAAATACCCAACTTTAGACATCCTTGAGCCGACACTCTTCTACAGAGACTTCCGCTCGGCAATGCAGTTCAACCCTAATAAGCCTAAGGATAACTATCTACTCATCACAACGAAGAAGAATGAGACGAAGAACTATGACATCTTACCTAATATTAATGATAAGTTTGAGCTTGAATTTGTCTATCGTTTGGGAGATATTCGCTTTGAGTTAGTGGGCTTCTACGAAGAAGACCAAATGGGCTTCACGTATAGACCTAGCTTCAACCCAATCACATATAATACTTATAAAGTTCGTAAGATAAAGGGGAAAATCTTAAAGAAGAATCTTAGACTGAAGAAGACGAAGTCAAGACTTTACGAGTATTCTGTTCCAGACAACGGCGAGTTAGTCAGGAAGACAGGACTAGAGTACAGCCTATCTATTCCTAAGATTAAGGCAATACAAACTTCAATAGAAATTAATGGAGCTTATTATAAAACGTTTTACGACATCAGCAAGCCGATAATGAGGCTGCCCGAAGCACGTATTGACAATAAAGATTATCAATATGTTGGCTATTATGGACACGAGCGAGCTAATCATAAGTCTATGTTCAATACGAATTTTTGGTTTAATACGCACGTGCCTAATTATGGCTTAGTCTTCACAACAAAGTTCCAGTTTATTTGGTATCGTATCTATCAAGATATGTGGTATGACGGCGTGCCTAAATATTACTTTGGTGAGGATATGGTCAAGAAACCATTCCTAAAAAAGGATGCCAACGACCCAACGCTCAAGCACCTTGTCATTAGCAAACCTGATATTTATTTTGAGCCAAATATGACACCGCTCCAAGCATCTCTAGACCTTAAAGTCTCAAAAGATATTACAGACAACTTTAGAGTTTCGTTTTTCGTCAATCGTCTAGGATTTTACAGTCCTGCCTATTATGACAAATATGGTATTTATGACAAGATTAGACGAGGACCTTATTTTGGTTCAGAACTCAATATCAAACTATAAAGCTTCAGCCGATGAAACATTTCACTAAACTTATGCTGAGCCTAGGCTTGTTCTTTGTGACAACAGCTAGCCTCCTTGCTCAAACGAAGCAAGATTATTATAATGAGCAGACACGTCTTCGCAAGACATTGGCTGATAAGCTCAAGGCAGAGCCTATTAACTACAGCCTCCTCCCTCTAGAGCGAGAGATTACACTCTCTTATCAACATCTATTCAAGCAAGATTATTCTGCTCAGCTCAATCCATTTGCTGGCGACAAGCTCATCAGTCACAGCCTAGTCTCTCGTGGCTATGTCAAGAATAAGAATGGCAGTATCGCCTCAGGTTATGCTACCTATGAACGCTCCACAGACTTCGGCATTGAGGGACGTGATATGCTGGACCACGAACGTTTCTATCCTTATTTCGTTACAACGAATAGGGGCGGAGACTACCAAAAAGAAATCTATAGGATAGGCGGTAGTCATTCCTTTGCTCTTGGCAAGTGGCGTGTAGCTCTTGACGGAGCTTATAGAGGTGGCTTAGCATTCCGCACGGCTGACCCTCGCCCAGAGAATAAAGTCTCTGATTATGAGCTAGGCATAGGAGCAAGCTATCAGTTCAAGCCTTATACACTCGCTCTCTTCTCTCATTACAATTATTATAAGCAAGAGTTTGACATACAGATTCGCCAAGCGGGGAAGAAAACTCTTTTCTATTCTATGCGAGGTATGGGACTCTATGACTATATGTACTCAGAGACGAATGATAGCTACCAACGTTTTCTTTCATCGGACAAGGTCTCTTTTGGCTTCTCACTCTATCCAAATAAACTGCAAGGCTTTTCCATAGAGAGTACAGCTTCTTATGACAATATGCTAGCTATCCATACGCACGAAAGAGAACCAAACAGCCTAAGACGTTGGGAACTACTGACGAAAGCTAACTATCTATCAAGCTTAGGGAACTTAGATTATAAGCTCTCTTACGTGAATGCTCTATCTTATGCACGAGGTAGAGAACTGCAATATGAGAAATATCTTGTGCATATCAACCCTAATATTATCGGCTACAAGCTCATCACGAGCAAAGCCAACCATAGCCTCCTCCAACTTCAGCACAGAATGAGTGCTGACCTAGATTACAAGCTGGCAAAGGCTCATCTATTGTCTCTAGCTTATGACTGTGAGTATGTGAGTTTTAAGGAACGTTATATGCAAGATAAGTATCACTTTACACAAGACAAGTTGCTCCACCGCTTTTATCTAGCCTACTGCTATCAGTATAGAGCTTTTGGGGTGGAACTTAATCAGTCGCTAGCTATGGAGCGAAGCTTGCAATCATCTAGATTGCTACCTACTCAGGGGGATAAGTATCCTTTGAACTTATACGCTCGTTACTTCAACAGCTTGCAACAGAAGGATAACTATTATCAGTGTGGCATCAAACTTCGCTACGACTTCGCTCAAGCCTTATCACTAGAACTTCAGACTTCTTACGTTAAGAGCTTTGGCGACCTGAACTATCACTTCCTTCGCTCTCAGATTAACCTCATCTTCTAAGCCTTATTATGACCAAAAGAATTTATCTCAGCCTCATCTTAATCTTCCTTAGCTTGTCGTGTAAGGAGATGACCGAGCCACTCAACAATGAGGACGACAAGACAAGGACAATTATCCACTTACAGCTACCGAAAGACTACCAAGAGGCGTTAGACCCCTTGAGGATTGACTTTCGTAATAGGTACACTAATGAGCTTCATCAGTTCGCTATCAAAGGTTCACAGCTAGAAGTGGAGCTACCTCAAGGCTTATATAATATTAATGTAGTCAATCAAGACCAAGAGCCGAAGAATATCTACCAAGGTGGAGTAGATGATGTGAGTATCATTGGCTCAGAAGTTAATCTCAAGGTCAAGGTTTTTGGAGCATATTTCTCTGACTCGTGGCTAATAAGTGAACTACACTACACGGCTAACGAGACAGAACACGGACTACCTTACTTCCAAGACGGTTACATTGAGCTACACAATAATACCGATCACCTGCTTTATGCTGACGGCTTGTGCTTCTCTCGTGCTTATATGCTCACAAATGAAGAATATAACATCTGGAAAGGACACAAAGGTGTTGTCGTGCCGTTCTTCATTGAGCAAGTACCAGGGAATGGTGTGCAGTATCCAGTGCCAGCGGGAGGTAAACTCCTCATTGCTATCTCTGCAATCAACCATCATCTAGTGAATCCTGCCTCTAGATATGACCTCTCAAAGGCGGACTTCGAGATGTATTCTGAGAATAGCCTCTCAGGTATTGACAATCCTGACGTGCCAAATATGAACTTGCACTACATAGAGATCAGCTATTCACCTATGTTGATGAGTCCTTGTGAGGCGTATTTCATATTCAAACCGCCACACGGTGAGAAACTATCCGACTACCTCAAGGGCAAGGAGGTTGCCGAACGTGAGAATAACGGAGAATTTGTCTATTCTTATGGTATCCCAGAGCAAGATATCATTGATGCGGTGCATATCGGTGAGACCAAAGACATAATGACTCAGAGTATTTTCCCTGCCTACATTGATGCAGGTTTCACATATTGTACTATTGGGAAATACAATTTCACTTCACGACGTAAAGTTCTGAGAATGGATGGCAAGAGAGCAGTCCTTCAAGATACTAACAACTCAACCAACGATTTTCTACCTAATACCTTGAGCAGGTATTTGATTAAGAATTAAGCCACGAGCCGTGGGGTGTGGTATGACCTGCACGGGAGAAGTGGGGAGCAGAAATAACTTTATAACTTGTAATATATAAATGGAAAAAATAATAGAATGTCTCAATCTAACCCATTACTATGGAGATAGATTGATTTATAAAGACCTTAACTTTGAGGTGGAGAAGGGCAAAGTCCTTGGCTTGCTCGGTAAAAACGGAACTGGTAAGACCACAACGATTAACATTCTCAACGGCTACCTAAAGCCTTATAGTGGTCAGTGTAAACTTTTCGGCGAAGACATCACGACCATCAGCCCTGAGACAAGACAACGCATAGGCTTACTCATTGAAGGCCATCAGCAGTATGCTTTTATGAACGTCTATCAGCTGGAGAAGTTCTACAGCAGTTTCTATCCCAAGTGGAATAGAGATGTTTATTTTGAGCTGATTAAGAAACTACAAATCTCTCCTAAGCAAGCACTCCGCACGATGTCTTGCGGACAGCGTTCGCAAGTCGTGCTAGGACTAATCCTAGCACAGAATGCCGACCTACTCATTCTTGACGATTTCTCTATGGGCTTAGACCCAGGTTATCGTCGCCTATTCATTGATTACATCCGAGACTTTTGCTCTAGCGAAGACAAAACGGTCTTTGTTACTTCGCACATTATACAAGACTTGGAGCGTTTCGTGGACGATGTCATCATCTTAGACTATGGTAAAATCTTAGTTCAAGATTCTATCAAGAACCTAATGCAACGCTACAGCAAATATCAGTTTCAGACTGAGGACAGCCTAAGCCTTTGCTTGGAGCAGAAAGATATCATCTCCATTGATCGTATCAACGACGAGGTGGACTTGTACACGAATGCTCATTACCGAGGGCTTGCTGACTTCTTCAAGCAATGTGTTATCACGACATCTGAAGTTAAGGAAGTGCCTATTAGCCTAGAAGACATCTTCATTCTTCTGACAGGTAAGTATTAATGATCATACTATTAGACTATGTTACTATCTATATTTAGAAAAGAATTTATCAAAACGTGGCTCTTTGCTCTCCTCTGTCTCTTCATCTCGTGGGGAATGCTCGCCTATATCTCTATAGATGTCTTCAAGAGCTATACGAAGATTGAGTCTTCTGCCTCGCTTTGTCTTGACATTATGACCAAAGACTTGATTTATTATGAGAATTTTGCCTACATCCCCGTGCTAATTGGTTTGGTGCTGGGCATTAGCCAGTTCTTCCCCGAGGTATCTCAGAAGAGGCTCAAGCTAACTTTCCACTTGCCAGTGAATAACAACCTTATTCTATTGACAATGCTAGGCTATGGCTTGCTCGTGCTAACGCTTATCTTCGGCATTGACATCCTCGCCCTACACTATTATATCAATCAATTCTTACCGCAGGAGCTGACTAGTCGTATCATTTTGACTATGTTGCCTTACTTTCTTGCTGGTGTGGCAACTTACGGCTTCACGTCTTGGGTCATCGTTGAGCCAAATAGGAAAAAGCAACTCATCAATACAGCTCTTGCTGTCGGTATCATTTACTTATATTATCAAAATCCTTATCCCGAAGCCTATAACGGATCTATCTTTTTAATTGTTTTTGTGGCTTTTTGGGTTGTAGAATTGGTTAAAATCTCAGCTACTAACTTCAAACGTGGCTTCTAAATCTTAATACATTATGACTAATCATTATAATAAATTCTGTGCTGCTCTACTGATGACACTTGTCATCTCGTGGTTTCTGCCCTCTGCCTACGACTTCGTCACGGAGCAAGAGGCACAACCTCAGTTTGTCATCTACAGCGATCTGGTCAATGACTTTCTCTATCAAGGGCATAAGGACGACACGCTTGTCTATTACAGCGATAGAAAAGGTAATACTTACGAACAATACGAAGCCGATAGCCTACTGCCCTGCCTAGGTTATCCGATGTTGATGATGGAGGGGCGACTGGGAGATACTATTCTAGGCAAAGCGGTTGATCCGAGCATTATTCAAGATGCAAATTTCTTCTTTGAACACTCGCCAGCGGATTATAATGCCGTCAAAACACCTCTCTATTCACTCCTAGAGAGCCAGCCGAAGCGTATCGTTCTAGCATATCCAAATGACATTTTCCGCCTTAAAAAGGAAGGTATAGAATTCATTGATATGAATGTTAATGCTGTTGACTCTCTGAAGTCTAAGCTTTTCACTCAGGTGATGATGGAGGCAGGCTTAAAGTTCCCAATTCTCAAGTTGGGGGGTAATCCTACGCCGATGAAAGATTATGATGAGGGCTATGTGCTTTGCGATAGTGAGAATAAGCTTTTTCATCTCAAGATGGTAGAGAATAAGCCATTCATCAAACTTATCACTAAGGACTTGAGCGAAAAGGTGCAACACATCTACGTTACCGAATATCCAGATAGAAGGTTCTTGGCTTTTGTCCTTGATGTCAAGGGACAATTGCACTCTATTACGCAGAGCGACTACACTGTCAAGCCAATAGAGCTACCGAGCTTTGACCCCAAAACGGAAGATATGATTATCTTGGGCAATCTTTTCTCTTGGACGGTGGAGATAGACAGTGCTGGCGATAGAAGATTTTACGCTATTGATAATGATGACTTGTCATTGCTAGCTTCGGCGGAGATACTACATGAGCCAACAGTTGTGGAACGTGTAGCGGAATATTTGTTTGCTTTCCAACTCAAGTTCGAAAGTCCACTGCACAAGTATTTTGAGCCAGAGTTTTCGCATTTCTCCCTCAAGGCTCTGCCTCTTAACTTGCTACTCTTGTGTCTCTTAATGCTTTTCTATCGTCAGAGAAGAAAAAGGGAGCGATGGTTCTCATGGGCGAACTTCATTCCAGCTCTAATCTTAATGCCTTTATTTGGATTGTTTGCTCTTATTCCTTGCCTAATTTTCTTTGATGAAGTAGCCTAAAAAGTTTGAGCTGAAAAGTCTTCAGAATTGAGCTCGCATTAAAAAAAATGCGAGCTCAATTTTTTTTTATTGTAGGACAAACTTTTTACAAACTCAGCTCAAACTTACGAGCCGTGATGAGGGGTATTGTCTAAGGCTTACTTTAGCTTCTCTTAGCTTGGAGGAATGATAGTCTAAGAGGAGAGGCTCTGACTTCGTAGTATGTTTTGCACCATTCTTTTGCGAAGGTTTTCTATCTTAAAAAGAAGTGCTAGTCAAGTTTGGGAGATGTTTAGAGCTAAAATAGTATTATCTTTGCAGAAATAGATATAGAATAAATTAATAAGTTATCTTCTAACCTAACTATAATATATGGAGTATCAGAATATCAAAACTGCTCAGCAAGAAGAAATCAATGACATCGCTTTAATCAAAAATTTTATCAAGAAGTGGCAAGGTAACTGGCTCTTTAATTGGGGTGTTCTTGTGGCTTTTGTCGGCTTGTCTATCTTGCTGTCGCAACTCTTCCCTAAGAAGTACGAATCTACTGCACACCTTAATATCACTGATCCGCAAGGGCTTCGTACGATTCTGCTCAATAAAGATGATAAGGTTACTTATGAGATGCTTGGCATTAACCTCAATGTGGAGCATCAGACGATTAAGGGTGGAGGAATCCTAGGGCAGACGCTCAAGCAACACCATTATAATATAGAGTGTTTCCGTCCTCAGCTGATTAAGGACGAATTCGTCAGTGCGGACAAATCACCTATTGCTATTACTTTTAAGGGCTTGGATGAGCATACAGCTCTTAGAGTGAAAGTAGAGATTCTTGATCAAGATAGCTATCGCCTAACGGAAGTTCGAGACCTTGATAAGAAAGAAGATATCTTAACAGAAGCCGTTTCCCTTCGCTTTGGTGAAGCTCTAAACGTTAAAGGCTTAGAGCTAAGTCTTGTGACAAAGGACGATTTCCATTTCACAAGCCAAGAGACTTACATCATCCAACATCGTGCTATTAAGCCACTCGTTAAGAAGTTACAGAAGAGCCTTATCATTACGCCAAATAGCGAAAAGGAGATTTTCCCTCTAGAGCTAAAGCTAAAGGCTTATAATGAAAGTTATGTGAAGAACTTCTTGCAGTCGTTCTTGATGACTTATAAGGCGGAGCTTAATGCTCGTCTTGATGCCTTCTACACGAAGCAAGAAGTTGTGCTAGAGCAACAGCTGGCGAATGTAAAAAGCCAATTGAATGATAAGTCGGCTTATTCTGAAGACGAATACAAAGACTTGGTAAAGGTTTACACTAACCTCCTCAATAAGACCGAAGAGCAAAAGATGTTCCGTCGCTATCTGCAGAATAATAGCCTTGTGGCGTATGACTTGCAAGACGGTAATGAAAAGGGATTTGGCTTATTAGTTTTCTTACTCATTGGTATTAGTTTGGGTGTGATAATGCCTATTTTTTATCTGATTGTGAGAGAAATTTTCAATACTAAGATTGAAACGGCTGATGACCTCCTCAAGTGTAATATCCCGCTTGCGACAACATTGCCTATCCTTGGCAAGAACCAAAAAGCAAAGGCTGGGTTATTGCCTATACAGAGCCTAAACATTCGCCTTGGGGTGCTGGCAAATAACATTCTCAAAAACAAAATACAGACAACGCTCATCACTTCGGCTTCGGATAAGGCTATAGGAAAGGATATGATTGCCACAGAATTAGCTAAAGACCTTGTAGCGAGAACTGGCGAGCAGGTATTGATTTTGAACTTGAACTACCACCGATTGATTAATTCCAAAGAAGTACCAAGTCCGTACAAGTTAGATAATCCATTTAATGCTTATAATGGAAATAACGTTACGAGCTATCTAAAGAATGGAGGCGAAAATATCAACTTAGACGAGCTGACACATCTAGAAGGGCATCAAGAGATTAAGGTGTTTGACCTTGGTAAGTATAAGCCTGAGGATAAAGATTTGCTAAGGTCAAGGTATTTAGGCGAGATGTTTCAAGGCTTAAAAGCTAGATATTCGCATATTATCATAGACGGCTCAAGTATCTTCCCTTATGAGGATGTGGCATTTGTGCAGGATTATGCGGACTTGTCTTATGTAGTACTTCGTGCCGAAGAAGATGACAAATCTTGCTTGGAGGCATTGGAGCAGTATGTAGCAAGAACATCAATGCAGAATGTAGCTTTGATCCTCAATGCTATTCGCTAGTGTGCTGAGGCTCAACCCAAACGACAATATAGATGAACGCTCGTCAGCTGATAGCCTTAGCTAAGGAGAAGCTCAATAGCTCGGATATTGCCCAGCGTATGGCGAAAGGGACTTTTTGGTCGCTTTCTGGCTCGGTCATTGGTAGAGCGATTATGCTACTGGCGGGTATCTTGACAGCTCGTATCTTAGGCAAAACAGGATATGGGGAGTTTGGGATGCTTCGCACTGTGGTGGGGATGTTTGTTGTCTTCGGTATTGCAGGTCTAGGGACAACGGCGATGAAGTTCATCTCGGAGTATCGTAGCAAAGACAAAGAGCGTATCGCCTCGATCTATGCTTCTATTCTCAAGATAGGCTTGGCTTTGGCAGTGATTGTGAGCATTGTTTTCTACTGCTTTACGGATTTCTTTACGAGTGTGAGACTGAATAGTCCTCACTTGCTCTTTGCTTTACGCTGTAGTGTCGTCTTGCTTTTCTTCTCTGTGCTAGAGGGGGTGCAGAGTGGTATCTTGATTGGTTTTGAGAATTTCAAGGGCGTAGCTATTGTCAATTTCCTCAGTGCTATCTTCAAGAGCTGTCTCTCGGTATTAGGTGCTTATTATTATGGTATAGAGGGAGCTTTGCTAGGTTTGGGCTTAGGCTTTTTCACTCAATGTGTCTGCTATCACATCTTCATTCGTCAGTCATTTAAGGCATTGGGTTTAGATGATGCTTTGAGTAGTGGCAAGGCGGAGGATATTAAGTTACTCTTGAGCTTTGGCATACCGATGGCAATGGCATCAATGTTAAGTTTTCCGTGCTTTTGGTATATCAAAGATGTTCTGGTCAATAATGCTGGTTACGACGCTGTAGCTATCTATGAGGTGGGCGACCAATGGAAGCAAATCATTCTGTTTATTCCTATTACTGTGGGGCAGATTGTTCTTCCTATCCTCTCTAGTATTTTGCACAAGGGGAGTGGTAACTTTTGGAAAGTTTTGAAGCTAAACATCTACATTAATGCGACAATTTCGTTCTGTATCGCACTCTTTGCGACGCTCTTTAGTAGCTATATTATGGGATTGTATGGCAAAGGCTTTGATGATACTTGGACATTGAGCTTAATGGCATTCTCTACGGTACTAACCTCTATTACACATATACAAGGCTTGTCTATCGCAGCACGTAATAAGATTTGGTTACACTTTAGCTTTATGCTGAGCTTTGCCATTACTTTGGTAGCTTGTTCTATATACTTTGTCAAAGTTCTGCACCTCGGGGCTATAGGTTTGGCTCTAGCGACAATTATTGCTTATGGTTTGCAAGCTTTGGTTCAGCATATCTATCTATATAAGACGGTTGTCCTAAGTGCTAAAGAGGAGCAATGCTTGGAGGCTGAGGGACAAAAGATGAAAATAGCACATTGTATCTTCAGCTTTAATACTGGTGGGGCGGAGCTACTCATCATAGACATCATCAACGAACAGATCAAAACAGCAGATATTAGCCTAATTATCATCAACGATAGCTACGAAAAGGAACTACTTGAGCAGTTAGATCCTCGTGTTAAGGTTATTTTATTGAATAGGAAGCTTGGATCTCGTTCCCTTTTGCCGATTATCAAACTAAATAAGCTGTTGTTAAGGAAAAAGCTTGACATTATTCATCTTCATAATGCCTCAATTTATCAATTACTGCTGTATTTATTTAGATCTAAGCTTGTCATAACGCTACACGATATTGGGATAGATATATCTTTTATCAAAAGAGTGAAAGCTATTGTTGCTGTTTCAAAATCAGTCCAAGAAGATATTAAAGGTAGAACAGGTCGGGAGATTATATTTATTAATAATGGTATAAAAATTTCTTCTTTCATCAATCAAGAGAAAGCTCATAATAAAAAAGATCCATTTACAATTGTACAGATTGCTAGACTAGAGTATCTAAAAAAGGGACAAGATACTTTAATTAAAGCTCTATCGCTTCTCCAAATACGGGGGTATAGTAATATTTATTTGGATTTTATTGGATATGGAAAGGATGATGATTATCTTAAGGCACTAGCCAAAGATGAAGACCTAGCAGATAAGGTTAGATTTTTAGGTAAAAAAGATAGAGATTATATTTATAAACACCTCAAAGATTATGACTTGATGTGCCACCCTTCAAGATATGAAGGTTTTGGTTTAGTCGTGGCAGAGGCTATGCTTTCAAAAGTTCCAGTCCTTGTATCCAACAATGATGGTCCTAAAGATATTATAAAGTATGGAGCATATGGTTATCTTTGCCAGCCTGATAGCATAGAGAGCTGTGCTAGACAAATCAAAGGTATCTATGAGCATTATGATGAAGCCCTCGCTTTAGCTGAAAAAGCTTATAGCTATGCTAAGGAGCATTACACGACAGAGAGAATGGTACAAGAGTATTTTGATGTTTATAATCAATAAGCTATGGAGCAGGTCATCAATCATCTTAGAACTTATAAGTCTTACTATCTCTATACGCTTATCTTCCTAAGCTTGCTATTCGTGATGCCTCTAGTAGCACTCATCTTTGCTGTGGTTAATTTTAGGCATCGCTTAGCTCCAGTATTCTTCTGCGTCTTTGCTTTTTATTTTGGCTGGAACTATTCCTTTCTCAAGGATTCTGACCTAGTAACGCATTACGAACACTTCCTCAAGACACTTGATATAGATCTGATTACTGTATGGCGAGATCCCGACACAGCGTTCTATGGTGGCGAATTATTCCCTGTGTTATTTAAGTATATCATTGGGAAGATTGATAGCTCACTAGAGTTCTTCTCTGGCTCAGCTTGTATGAGCTATGCTCTTTGCTTCATCATAATGCTTCTCTCCATCAAAGATCTATGGCGTAAGCCAATGAATATCTTGACTGCACTTAGTTTCTTGGGTATTGTCTTCACAGTGGAGTTTTATTGGTTTCAAGGCCTCCGCTATTGGTTGGGTGCATTTATCTTTTTTACTTTCTACATCAAGTATATCCGTAGTCAAGAACGCAAATATCTCCTCTTGACGGGACTAAGTCTCTGCTTCCACTTCTCTTATGTAGCTTTGATTATCTTAGCTATCGCTGTGGAGGTGCTGGGCAAAAGGTTTAAGTTAGTCTATCCGCTCTTGCTTGTTGCCTTTTTGGTGCATTTCTACGAGATAGACCTCTTGTATTTGATTGTGACGAACCCTATAACTTCTCTTTTTGTCAAGCAGACACACATCGACCTCTTTACGTCTAAGAATTATTTAGATGTAATGCAAGAACTTAGAGAGTACCGTATGACAGCTAACATCTTCTATATCCACAGAAGTGATATTATCTTTGCTGGCGTATGTCCTATAATGCTTTTCTTATATCGTCAGAATAGACAGATGTTTGCTTATAAGACGAAGTTCATTCGCTTTCTCTTCTTGCTATTCATCGTTACACATATGGGTTATAGCTCGCTAACCTTCTACGAGAGAACTTATGAGGTTTTTTTATTGGGATTGTTTATCTACTTATTCCTATATTTGCAAGACTATAAGCCATGGATGAATAAGAATTACTATATCTTATCCGTTATTATCCTAACTATACCTATCCTATATGCTTTGTTTACAGCAGTTGTTACGACGAGAGCAACGCTGGTGAACCCTGCAGAGTGGTGGAATAAGATGTTGTTTACCTTAACACTCTAGAAGTATTAATATTTATGATGAAAACGACAGCTTCTATTAACCTGCAATCCAAAGAAGATTGCCAAAAGATACTGACGATTACTTGCTCCTTCCATCCAGTAAGAGGTGGTATCGCTCAGGTGGTGAAGACTTATGAAGATGAAGTCTTTGAGGACTTGCAGTATATTAGCAATTCTTGTGATAAGGGTAAGTTAGCTAACCTTGGTCTTCTGCTATGCTCTTTGCTAAAAACACTATACTACTTTGTTTTTAAGCCTCATATCAAGATTGTACACATCCACACAGCTTCATATCTAAGCTTTAGACGTTCAGCAATATGGGTTTATCTAGCTAAATGCTTTGGTAGAAAAGTTATTCTACACATCCACGGAGGAGAGTTTCATAAGTATTATATGGAATGTGAAGGCTTTGTCAAGAAAGTTCTAAGAAAGGTAGATAGTCTAATTTGTCTTAGTGATGAATGGAAAGCTTTTTTTATTAAGAAGTTGGCTCTAGAAAATCTAGAAGTTATCCCAAATGTTGTAGAAAAGCCTCAGCTCAAAAGTATCACAAAGAAGGACGAATGTCTGCACTTGCTCTACTTTGGTTACTTAGGTTATAGGAAAGGGGCATTTGATTTGCTCAAGGTATTCAAAGATAATAGGGAGCAATTACAAGGGCGACTACTTCTGCACGTTGGCGGTAATGGAGAGGTAGAGAAGTTTGTCCAAAAGATTCAAGAGTATGAACTTGAAGACTTGGTCATTTATGAGGGCTTTGTCTCAGGAGAGAGGAAAGCTGAGCTATTATCGCTATGTGACTTGTTTGTCTTACCTTCTTATGCCGAAGGTCTTCCTATTAGTATTCTAGAAGCTATGAGCTACAAAAAGCCAATCCTTTCTACAAAAGTTGGAGGTATTCCTCAGATTGTCCACAACGGAGAGAACGGCTATCTCTTCACAGCTGGCGATGTGGATGCATTAGCTACACTTATCTTACAAGTTCTTAACGAAAAAGAGGAGCTCACTCAAATGGGACAACGCTCTTACGAAAAAGTAGAACCTTACCGCTCTCCAAATGTTAGAGCTAAGTTAGAAGATTTATATACAAGACTTCTTTCATCAGATAAATAAGTAATTATGATCAACTGGCGAGTATTATTAATGTCAATATTGAGAAGAGGTAATCTATTCTCAATCTACAAGAAGAACCTAGCTCTGCAGTATGCTGGCGACATTAAGAGTATAGAAGAGGCAATGCGAGACAATGCTCAGGCTATCTTCCGCTATCATCTAGAGCATAATCCTCAATATCGTAAATTCTTGACTGATAAAGGTTTTGACTACAGCAAGCCCGAGCAGATTAAATGGGAAGAGATACCTATTATCACGAAAGATGACCTCAAGAAGTACCAACCAATTGTACATAATGAGGTCTATAATTATTCTTCTAGTGGTGGTTCTACGAATAAACCTTTCTCATATCCAGCCAGCAAAGAGTGTGCTTTGTCTATGTGGCCCAACCATTGGCTCATTTATGAGATGTGTGGTGGCAAGCCTTACGACAAAGTGCTGATGTTAATGGGTTATGGTGCGAGAAATGAGGAGCTAAAGCAGATGGCTTATGGCTCAAGGCTCAAAGCTATGGCTAAGAAGTTCTACCATTGGCTGTCTAACTTCTACAACTTTAATGCTTTTGAGCTAGATGATGAACGAATGCAAGAGATGTATGAGCTGATAAAGGCAAAAAACATCAAGTTCATCTACGGTTATTCCTCTGCAATCAATCAGTTCCTACGCTATCTCAAGGATAAAGCTTTTCATCTAGAGCTAAAAGGTATCTTTACCACTAGCGATAATAAAGTGCTGTCAAGCTATGAACTTGCTAAGAGATATTGCAATTGTGAAGTCTATGACCAGTATGGAGCTCACGACGGCGACATCTTTACCTTTGAATGCACCGAACATCAAGGATTACATATCCTACACTCAATGTCTTCGGTCGAAATTGTCGGGAATGAGATTATCTTGACAGCAGTCAAAAACAAAGCTTTTCCATTCATCCGCTATCGTGTAGGTGATATTGCCAAGGGTGAAAAGCTCATTAAAGAGAAGTGTAAGTGTGGTCGCTCACTTTTTAGGTTGGAAGGCATACAAGGGCGTACTACTTATTATGTCAATGACAAGGAGGGTAATCCAGTCTCAGCAATGCTTTTCACTTATCCGCTTGACTTAGACGAAGAAATACTACAGTATCAGCTCGTAGATCAAGGTTCTCATATTGTAATTAACTGCTTGAGCGACACACTTTCTAAGGAAGATTTAGAAGCAAAATATCTACAATTCTTTACCGAGAAACTAAGTATTGAGATTAGATTTGCTGTAAATCAAACTATTTATAAGCTTGCCAATGGCAAAGCTCCACTCGTTTACAAACAAAATAAAGACTAAGACAATGCTACAAACTATAGAACTCAGAGGTATCAAGGTTTATCCTTTTACTTCGGAGGCGGAATTGCTCAATTACGTTGACGAACGTAAAGGTTTGCTCGTTGCCCTCAATGCTGAGAAGGTACTACACAGCAAAGACGAGATGAGAAACATCATTAACCGAAACATCGGCTATTGTGACGGAGCTGGCGTAGAGCTGGCTCTCAAGAAAAAAGGCATCAAGAACGCTTGCAAAATAGCAGGTTGTGAGCTTTGGCTCAAGATTATTGAGCGTTGGGCTGGCGAAAAGTCTTTTTACTTCGTCGGAGCGAAGCAAGAAGTTATTGATGAAGTCATCATTAAACTTAAAAAAGACTTTCCAAATATCAATATTCTAGGCTATCGCAATGGCTTTATCAAGACAGCCGAAGAGAAAACAGAGCTAATAGAAGAGATTGCTTCACTTAAGCCAGATGTGGTCTTCGTGGCAATGGGTTCGCCTAAGCAAGAACTTCTTATGGAGGAGATGATGACACAGCACCCTAAGGCTATCTATCAAGGATTGGGAGGTAGCTTTGACGTCTATACAGGCAAAGTCCTTAGAGCTCCTCAATGGTGGATAGACCATAAGTTAGAGTTTGCTTATCGCCTTATCAAAGAGCCAAAAAGAATTAAAAGACAAATACACCTAGTTAAGTACTTCTGGTGGTTAATAACAAATCAATTATGAGAAAAGTAATGCTTGTCTTTGGCACAAGACCAGAGGCTATTAAGATGGCTCCGCTTGTTAAAGCCCTACAGAATGAGCCTGATAAATTCGAGACGTTAGTCTGCGTAACGGGACAGCACAGAGAGATGCTTGACCAAGTCCTAGCCATCTTTGACATAAAGCCTGATTATGACCTTGACATAATGAAACAAGGGCAAGACCTCTACGACATTACGTCTAGGGTATTGCTCGGAATGCGTGACATCTTGAGCAGTACGAAGCCTGATATTGTCCTCGTCCACGGCGACACGACAACTTCAACAGCTACAGCCCTCGCTGCTTTCTACCAACAAATCAAAGTCGGACATATAGAAGCAGGACTAAGAACGCACAACATCTACAGCCCTTGGCCCGAAGAGATGAACCGCCAGCTGACAGGGCGTATCGCTAATTATCACTTTTGTCCAACGCCAACATCTAAGGCTAACCTCCTAAGCGAAGGCGTTGCTCCTGAACTCATTGCCACAACAGGTAACACCGTCATTGATGCACTTCACTGGGTCGTAGATAAGCTCAAGACAGACACCAATCTATCTTCACAGCTCAAAAGTGACATCAAGACTTTTGGCTACAACACAGAGCGATTGCAGGACAGCTTACGTAAGTTAGTCCTTATCACAGGACACCGCCGTGAGAACTTCGGAGAAGGTTTCCTAAACATCTGTAGTGCGATCAAGATGCTAAGTCAAAACTTCCCAAATGTGGACTTTGTCTATCCAATGCACCTAAACCCAAACGTAAGGAATGCTATAAAGGAAGTTTTTGGCGAAGATTTGCACAGTGATGAAGCTCAAAACACATTCTTCATTGAGCCATTGGAATATCTGCACTTCGTCTGCTTGATGGAGCAAGCTCATATTATCCTAACGGATAGTGGTGGCATACAAGAGGAAGCTCCTAGTCTGGGTAAGCCTGTCCTTGTGATGCGTGATACGACAGAGCGTCCTGAAGCGTTGGAGGCTGGTACAGTCAAACTTGTCGGCACGAATTACGCTACTATTGTTGAGGAAGTAAGCTTATTACTTGAGGATAGCGAACGTTACAACGAGATGAGCAAGGCGATCAACCCTTATGGCGACGGCTTAGCTTGTCAGCGTATCCTTGAAGTCCTAGCAAATTAATCTACTTATATCTAGTAAATTAGAATTTATTCTTAATAAGTAAAAAAGATTGAGCTCGCAATTTCAAAATTGCGAGCTCAATCTTTTTTATTTGTAGGACAAACTACTCAACATTTCAGCTCAAACTCTAAGACTTTTCAGCTCAATTTTTTTTGTTTGTAGGACAAATTTTTTGGCTTTTTCTATAGCTTGATTATAAGCCAGTTGTGAATGTGCTGTGAAGAAGCTTTGTTTTTACTATTTAGAGCTGAATTCTTAAATTAATTTAATTAGCTAAAGTCTTGCTTATGAGGGAAATATTATTTACTTTTGGATAAGTAAAGATAAAAGTTTTCAGCAGTTAGAGTATTACAAACTAATAATAAACAGATATGAGATACGTCAAATACTTTTTAGCATTTTTGAGCTGTGCGATAACGCTTAGTTCGTGTTTTAGCTGTATGGCAGATCAGCCCAAAGCCGATAAGGAAGAATTTAGTTTTGGAGTTGACGGAGGAGAGGAGTTCGTCCACATCACTAGGCTAGATAACGACAAGTATAGCGGAAAAGCTCAGTGGACATACATTGCACCTTCGCCAATAGAAGACGCAAAGGATGATGAGCCAAGTGGTATTTATGAGGTGAGCACTCTCAGAGATGGAAGACTAGAGTATTATAATGATTGGTTGTCTTTTATTGTCTCTACGGACTATGCAACGATACGAGTTGTTGTCAAGAAAAATACCACTGGCAAGCCAAGACGTAATTTCTTTATTGGGAAAGGAACGAAAGGTTTTAGTTTCAGTATTAAAGTAAAACAAGCAGGTCAATAGTTAGATATGAAAACAATTAAGCTGAAAAGCGTGTCGCTACATTTCAAGGGCGTTGGAAAGATCATCTCTTTACGCTCAAGGTAGAGCAAGAGGGTAAGAAAACTAAACTTGAGAAGGAGAAGAATACGAAAAAAGCCTAAGCTATTTTCAAAACTATGCAAGTGAGAATAAATAAAAATAGACAACTTTATCAAAAGTTGTCTATTTTTATTCATTTAGATTAGATCTAGTGTTTGCTGTGCCAGATGAATCTCTTCGGCTTCGCCTGTATGTTTGCCTGCCACATCGCTAAGCTTCACACAAGGATGCCAACGATCTTTCTCGGTCATCTTACATTTCCATAGCTTCATCACTATGTTCATCGGCTTAATGTCATTGCCGACATCGTTGGAGAAGTTCGTGCCAATGCCGAAGCTTGCCCCAATACGTCCCTTGCAATAGTTAGCAATCTCTATTGCTCGCTCCGTATTCAGCCCGTCAGAGAAGACAATGTACTTAATCTTAGGATCTACTTTGAGTTCGTGGTAACGGCTGATAACTTTGTCTGTAAACTTGAATGGGTCGCCACTATCGTGCCTTAGGCTCGTGAAGAGCATAGCGTGTTTCTTGCTGAAGTTACGCATAAAGACATCTGTCGTATAGGTATCGGTCAGCACCGTTCCGAGGTCGCCGTCATAGACATTAATCCAGTCTTCCATAGCCATATAGTTAGCCATCTTATAACCGAATAAAGCTCCGTGAAACTGTACCCATTCGTGAGGATGAGTACCCGAAACCCTCAAGCCTTGCTTGTGAGCAATATGCACATTACTTGTACCGTAGAAGTTAGTCCCTGAATGTTTTTTAAGCAAAGCCGTCATCCTATCCTCTACCTCAAAGCTGAAGCGACGACGCATACCAAACATTGAGAACATTATATCCTGTTCCTTTAGTCGCTCCGCTTTCTTGATGATAGAGGCTTCAGCATAAGCCATATTAGGCGTAGCCCCTTGGACTTGGTAATATAATTCACTTACAAGAGCAAGAATGGGTGTCTCCCACAATGTAACACGATAGAGCAAGCCTTCGGCAATGATTGAGAGTTGCCCATCGCTGTCTAGCTCTATTTTGATTTCTTCTGGGTCAAAATGAAACCCACACAAGAAGTCAATGTAAGTTGGAGGTAGATAGGGTAGTTCTTCTTTGAGGAATAGTTTCTCCTCTTTGCTTAGCGACAGCTCTGCCATAGCCTTGACTTCCTCCCTGAGACGCTCCACAAATGCCTTATTATAGACAGTCTTGGATCTATCAATGAAACGAAATTGCCCCATAGCACGTGGATAGAGCTTGCTGTAGGCATAACTTGTGGTAAACTTATATAGGTCAGTGTCTAGAAGACTGCGAATGATAGACATAAATAATGCTCTTTTATAATAATCTTATCGAGAAACCTTAGCCATTAAGCCTTGACGAAGCTTTTTTGCTTCCTTGGTAAATCGCTTAATTCCAATCTCTCGCTGAATAATGAATAGTGTAAATGTAAGGAAAATAAGTGAATTAGCTAATAAGCGAAGGAAAATAGAGGCTTCGGCAAAGTAGCTATTGCTATAATTAATTCCAATTAGGCAGAGGGCGAGGACAAAGCAATAAAGCAATATCGTTCCCACAGGATAATCCACCTTGTAATAATGCTGACCGATGAAATAAGAGAGTAACATCATCGTACCACTAGAGGCAACTATTGCCCACGCACAACTCATAAAGCCATACGGCACAGCACAAAAGTAGATAATTGTAATGCTGATAGCACAAGCAATAATTGAGAGTATTGCCCCCCAGTAAGTCATATCTCGGAGCTTGTACCAGATAGAGAGGTTTAGGGCGATACCAAGCATTAGCTGTCCTATCATTATCCACGGTACAACATCAAAGCCACGAGCATATTTGTCTGGAATGATGATATTGACCAGCTCCAGATAAGCCATTACCCCCAAGAAAATAAAGAGACTTACTAGTACATAGTACTTCATTGATAGGGCATAGGTAACTTTGGCTTCTTCCTCATTGTCTTTGCTTTTGGCAAAAACAAAAGGTTCGTAAGCATAGCGAAAAGCTTGAGTGAATAGCACCATAGCCACGGCAATCTTATAGCCAGATGAATAAATACCCAATTGTCTATTACCTTCGGTAGCATCTTCAAAAAGTTTTGGGAAAATAATCTTATCAGCTTGATTAGAGAAGCAAGCCACTAGCCCCAAAAGAAGAATAGGTAGAGCATAATTAATCATCTTCCTCCACACAGCCCAGTCGAACTTCGCCTTTAAGTCTTTAAGGCAAGGAGAAAGAATAGCTAACTGACAGAAGTTGCCAAAGAGGTTAATGCCCATAATGTAGTAAAGACTGTATTCGGTTTTGTAGAGCGTGCCACAAGTCTCAGGAAAAGCTTCGGCTAGATAGGGTAAGCCGTAGAAAGCTAAGAGTGTTAAGACAATCGTTATAGCAACAAAAGTCATTCTCACAGCCATAAACCTAAAAGGTCTATTCTGATAACGCAGATAAGCGAGGGGAAGGGCAGCGAAGACGTCGGTCGCAATGATGAGGGCGAAAAGTGTAAGTATCGGTCTAAAGTCCTCAAGGTTGAAATAGCTCACTAGCTCGCCATAGAAGACGGCAACAAGGATAAGGAACAGACTTGTCGTTACACCTATAGAACGCAGAGCAGTAGAGAAAACGCTTCGTGGTTCGGCTTCGGTATTGGCATAGCGAAAAAAAGCCGTCTCCATACCATAAGTGAGAATGACCATCAAAACGCTGATCAGAGCGTAGAGATTGGTCATTCTGCCGAAGTAGTCGGGTAACATTACTTGTAAATAGACGAAGCTTAACAGCCAATTAAGAAATCGCCCCAAGACACTACTGACGCCATAGATTGCTGTATCTTTAAATAATTTACCGAATATCCCTGCCATATAACCTATTGTCTTTTGCTTATAGTCGTCCGCCGATGAATATATTTGTCAATCTAGGAAAGAGCTTTTTGGCTATTATATAAGCCAAGTAGCTTATGCCTAAAGTAATAAATCCGACAAGGAAGTAATTTATCACCCCCCCCCTATAAGTTGTTGGTAGAAAGTGGTTTGTAGTTAGGTTCTTAACCCAATTGATGACGAAGATACTATGGATTGCATAGATGAAGAAGACGGCAGAAGATAGGCTCATTAACTTTTGCCATAGACTTAGATTAACTAATTTCTGGCACAAATACAAGATTGCAAAAGCTCCTGTAAGAATATAAAGGTTGTTGCAATAATCATAATATGGCTCTTGATTAATCAGTGGTAAGCCTAACGTACCAAGGATGAAGATTGGCAAACATAGATATTTTATCTTATTGGCTACGGCAACGAGAGATATTTGATTAACTGCGAGATTAACGCCAATACCGAAAAAGCACATTGCTGTTATAGACAAGCCTGCCATAGGTAGCCCATACGTGAGTAGATAGCAAAGGATAGGTAGAACAATCCAATACTTTGAGCTTTTAGATAAGAAGAAATAGATTGGTAAGAGCAACATCATACAAATCAAATCCCTCAGATACCACAGAGGATAGACCATTGGCGAAGACCAAAAATGCTCCAAGCTAATAGAAGAGAAGAAAAATGGGTCTTCAGCTGATGAACCAAGCTCCTTAGTACGAATTAATTTAAGGATGATATAGAGCAAATTCCACAAGATATAAGGCAAGGCTATTGTCTGAAATATTTTCTTGAGACGTATTTCACCCTTTTTATTAAAGGCGGCGTAGAAGCCTGAGAAGAGAAAAAATAAAGGTACAACGATGTTACCTAAAGTATGAGAAATCATTTCGCTGATGTAGAGATAAGAGTTCTCTGCTGTCAGTTCAAGGCTCACAGGAAAGAGCTTTTTAGGTAATATATGTATGAAGATGACTAATACAATTAGCGGAAAACGTAAACCATTGACTAGTTTTGACTGAGTTTGAATTTCTTGCATATCTTTATTTCTCTAGAGTATTAAAAGTCCATATCGTCAAAGAGGCTTGTCTCTTTGGGCGTGAATGCCTTACCCAAATGCTGATAAGCTAAGATAGTAGCTTCTCTGCCCCGTGGCGTACGCTTGAGAAAGCCCTCCTTAATCAAGAACGGCTCATAGACTTCTTCCACTGTGCCAGCATCTTCGCCCAATGCCGTAGCGATTGTTGTCAAGCCCACAGGACCACCTGCGAATTTATCAATAATCGTCGTAAGGATCTTATTGTCTGTAGCGTCCAAGCCATAGCGGTCTATGTTTAGAGCTTCCAAGGCATAGCAAGCAATCTCCGTATCAATCTGCCCATTACCTTGCACCTGAGCGAAGTCTCTCACACGACGGAGCAGAGCATTAGCGATACGAGGAGTACCACGGCTACGGCTTGCTATTTCGCTCGCTGCCTCAAAGTCGCAAGGTGTATCTAATATCTTAGCCGAACGTTGCAAGATACCCGCCAAGGTCGGCATATCATAATACTCCAAATGAAGATTAATACCAAACCTTGCCCTTAGTGGTGCTGTCAATAGTCCGCTACGTGTCGTTGCTCCAACAAGCGTAAATGGGTTGAGGTCTATCTGAATACTTCTTGCACTCGGTCCTTTGTCTAGCATTATGTCAATGCGGTAGTCTTCCATTGCTGAATAAAGGTATTCCTCTACAATGGGACTAAGACGATGTATCTCGTCAATGAATAGCACATCATTTAGCTCTAAGGATGTGAGCAGTCCCGCCAAATCACCAGGTTTGTCCAAGACTGGACCTGAAGTAACCTTAATACCCACGCCTAGCTCTTGGGCGATGATATGAGAGAGGGTTGTCTTCCCCAGCCCTGGGGGTCCATAGAGAAGGACGTGATCTAGAGCTTCGCCCCTCATCTTAGCAGCGGCAACAAATATTTTAAGGTTAGTCAGAGCCTTATCTTGTCCTTGGAAGGAGTCAAAAGATAGGGGTCTGAGGGCTTTATCTATTTCTTGTTCGCCTGTCTCTTGGGCGGCTCTTATATCAAAGTCTTCGTTCATTGCTAATGGGTTGCTTAGTTATTGCTTGCCGAGGCATAATGACGGCAATAGGGCGTAATGCCACAGCTCTCGCATTTGGGTTTGCGAGCTTGACAGACATAACGACCGTGGAGGATGAGCCAGTGATGAGCCTTGGGGATAAGCTTATTAGGGATGTTTTTCACGAGTATCTCCTCAGTCTGAAGAGGTTTCTTAGAGTTCGTTGTCAGTCCTATGCGTTCGCTTACTCTGAAGACGTGCGTATCCACTGCCATTGATGGCTGATTGAAGATAACGGATGTGATGACGTTCGCCGTCTTACGACCTACCCCAGGGAGCTTCATCAGCTCTTCTCGTGTCGTTGGTAGTTCGCCATCAAAGTCCTCAAGTAACATCTTCGCCAGCCCCACCAAATGTTTGGCTTTGTTGCGAGGATAAGAGATACTTTTAATTAGTTCAAAGACTTCATCTTCTGTGGCTTGTGCCAGTTCTTCAGCACGAGGGTAACGAAGAAAGAGCTCGGGAGTAACCATATTCACTCGTTTATCGGTGCATTGAGCCGAGAGGACAACAGCGACAAGAAGTTCAAATGGTGTGCGGTAGTCTAATTCTGTCTCAGCGACAGGCATATTAACCTCAAACCATTCTATGATTCCCTCAAATCTCTCCTTCCTATTCATTAATGTGCGGGCAATTATAATATTTATCTAATAAATTTTTACAAGCTTTAGCTAAAGCTCTAGCAAGAGGTGGAGGTACTGCATTTCCTACATGTTCACATCTTTTGGAATGACTTCCAAAAAAGACATATTCTAATGGAAAACCTGAAATAGTTGCAGCTTCTCTAACAGTAATAGATCTATGTTCTTTAGGATGTATTGGGAAATTACTATGTCCCGGAACAAGGGTTGGGCTTGGTTGATCTCCTGCTAACCTCATTGTAGAACCTCTAGAATAAAACTTACTTATCTTTAATTCAGCTGGTAATTTATCAATATGTTTAGCTATACTCTCTCCTTCTGGAATGTATTTAAATCGTTCTATTGTTTTAGGAGAATGTTGCATAGGTTCATTATCCTTATCCTCCTTTAAATAATTAATCTTAGCTAAAGCATCATTTACAGTATTTGGCTTTGGCAAATATTGTAAATCTTCATCAAGTCCTTTTCTAAATATGGAGCTATCCATATATTTAGGTTTTGGAAAAACAAAATCTAATCCTAAATCTTCTCTTACAGCAACGATAATTACACGCTCTCTTTTAGTAGAAGCTCCGTACCAAGCTGAATTTAAAACAGAACAATAAACTCTATACCCAAGTTTAGAGTAACGATTTTTAATATCATCTAAAACAGAAATATATCTATCCGAATGATCTATTTCTTCTAATAACTCTCTTTTTTCTTTTTTAAGTTCAATACCTTCTTTTTCAAATTCTTCTGTGATAGAATTTGTTTTTCTTAGAGCAGACTTTTTCCCCTTATAACCTTCTAGCTTTTTCCAAAGTAAAGAGATCTTTTCTTTTAAAGGATCATTCTCATCTTTACAAACATAAACTTTAGAGTTCATTATTCCTGGGACATTCTCAATAATTGAAATCTTAGGTCTAAATTCCTCTACAAGACTAATTTGTTTATGATATAAATAATTACGTTTATCTATTGGATTTCGCTCCCCAGCCAAACTGAAACTTTTACAAACAACGCCTCCAAAGAAAACATCTATTTCTTCTTGTTTTATATTTAACTCTTTACGCAATTCTTGAGGATCAATATCTTCAATAGAACGACCATCAATAAATGCATTCTCTGCTACTAAATTTGGATTGTTGTAAACTAATGTTTTCAGACACTCTGGGACAAAGTCATTAACATAAACAGTCCGAAAGTTCTCTTGCATAAAACCTAAATGAGAGCCTCCAGCTCCAACAAAAGTTTCAAAAATAGTATAGCCTGTATTTGCTTTCATTTAGAACATTTTTTGAATGACAGCATTCTTTATGCTATCATAATGATTGATGTATTCTGTTGACTTAGAGTATTCTTTTATCTTATTGATACGTTCTCTTTGATCTAATACTCTAGGCTCATAATTTATAACCCTCTCACTACTACGAGACTCAAAAGAGATACAACCAAAATCATCTCTCATAATATTGAGCCAACTTGAAATATATCTACCATCACTATCCGTTAAATACAAAACATCTATACCATTATGTTTTTCTCTAAGTTTCTTGGCAATTAATTGGTTGTTTATTGAAACTTTTCTATCATTAGAGTTCTCAATTAACACAAGCATTATTTCATCTATAAATGGATAAATATAATCTTCATATAGAGTATTTATATATTCATATACAGATAGATGAACAAAAGAAGAACTTAAACCCAAAGGTTTATGCTTGGAACCGATAAAGCCTAATCCAGATAAAGAAATAAAAGCATTACGCCAATTCTTATTATTTATTACAGGAATGTTTCTTAAAAGACGTTCTTCTATTTCACTACGTGTAAGAGAAACTCCAATTAAACTCAGAGTAGATAAAATTTGATGTAATATATACAGCTCAAAAAGTCTAATATCCCTTACATAGTACTGACAAATAGTATGTATTTGCTTCTCCTCAGACTTAGATAATCTGTTTAATTCCTCCTTAGAGATTTCACGAACATTTTTATTCCTTTCGTGTATCTCTAGAATTCTAGTACTAATAGGGTAACGGAAACGACCAATGTTCAACCTTGTATTTCTGATAAAGCTAGACGGAATAAGCAAAACACTATGTTTAATGTTTTGATCATAATTTATATCAGCAAACTTCTTAGGTTTAATACCTTCTTCTTGGAAGTACTCATATTGGAATAGTTGCCCTACTCCTCGAACATACTCTGTAACTCCAATATCTGCTCGTTTACACTCTATGATAGCTCCAAGAGTTTGATTTTTATCATAAATTATAAAATCTGAAGTTATACCATTTATAAACTCCACCTCTCTAGCTAACATAGAGTTTTCATCTAACCCTAGAATTGTAAAGATAGATTTGCTTACTTTACTATCGGTAAAGATGCTATCTTGAAATTCTCTCTCAAGGATAAACTCTTTCGTCATCTCTCCTTTCTATTCATTAATGTGCGGGCTTGAATTGATCCAAGAACTTCTGATCGTTCTCAGAGAAATAACGCAAGTCCTTGACACGATACTTCAAGTTCGTGATACGCTCAATACCCATACCCCAAGCATAACCTGTATATTTCTTGCTATCAATACCACAAGCGTCAAGGACATTAGGATCAACCATACCGCAACCAAGGATTTCCACCCAACCAGTATGCTTACAGAAGTTACAACCATCACCACTACAGATATTACAAGAAATGTCCATCTCTGCCGAAGGCTCTGTGAATGGGAAATAAGATGGACGAAGGCGAATCTTAGTATCCTTACCAAACATCTCTTGAGCGAAATAGAGGAGTGTTTGCTTTAGGTCGGCAAATGATACGTTTTCATCAATGTACAAGCCTTCTAACTGGTGGAAGAAGCAGTGTGCTCTATAGCTAATAGCTTCATTACGATAGACACGCCCAGGGCAGATGATACGCAATGGCGGTTGTTGCTCACTCATCACGTGGCTCTGTACCGAAGAAGTATGCGTACGTAGTAGCGAACCCATCACGTTCTTGACGAAGAATGTATCTTGCATATCACGAGCTGGATGGTCTTCGGCGAAGTTAAGTGATGAGAATACGTGCCAGTCATCCTCAATCTCTGGACCTTCGGCAATAGAAAAGCCAAGGCGTGAGAAGATACGACAAATCTCCTCTTGAACGAGTGTCAGCGGATGACGAGAACCCAAGCGAGATGGATAAGGTGAACGAGACCAATCTATGTCATTCTCAGCACTGTCTTTGTTGCTTAGTTCGTCTCTTAAGCTATTAATTTTATCTAGAGCAGTCGCTTTTAATTGATTTAGTTTCTGACCGAAAATCTTCTTTTCCTCCACTGGAAGACTTCTAAAGTCATCAAAGAGTGCAGATACTAGTCCTTTCTTACTGATGTACTTAATTCTTAATTCTTCTATAGCTTGAAGAGAGTCGGCTTTCAGTCCCTCAATCTCTTCTAATAGGGTGTTTATTTTCTCTTGCATAGTACTAATAATATATAATCTACAAAGATACAACTTTTTGTCAATAGCAGTGCGAAGCAATGTAAAAGACAGCGAGGCTGTCTCATAACGTCCTATTCTTCGTTTTTTTGAGTAATTTTTATGGAAATTAGTTGCTGTGTAGAGACCGCTCAAAGATTGAAGTTGTAACCATTTAATCCATAATTAATTACAGGTTTAGATTTATAGGCAAAAAGTTTGAGCTGAGTTTTCAAAAATTGCGAGGACAAACTCTCAGACTTTTCAGCTTAATTTTTTTTATTTGTAGGACAAACTCACGAGCCGTGAGGGGAGAGCTTTTAATTAGGTACGGCTTGCACCGATTTTTTGATTAGACAAGATTTGTCAAATGGAAAAAAGAACTTATATTTGCAGAGTTAAAGAAAAACGGGATGTAGCTCAGTCAGGTTAGAGTACACGTCTGGGGGGCGTGTGGTCGCTGGTTCGAATCCAGTCATCCCGACTTACGAGTTGTGAGAAGCACACGGGGAGTATTCATCTACAACAATCTAGTGGGGTAGCGTTGCTTCAAAATAGCAATTTAGAAAGTAATTCTTCTTTATTTATGTAAGAGGAGGCTGTATCAAAACAGATGTTTTGATACAGCCTCCTCTTGTGTTTATCTTCTTTCTTAGCTTTGTCTAAAAGAGAAGCGTATTAAACGTTGCATATAGAACTTATTGATAAAGGGAAGTTTGCCAATAAGTCTCATCATAAACGGAGCTTTCTTAGCTTCTTTAACTTTGTTCATATAGCGATACTTCTCTAACTTCACCTTATAATGTAAGCTCTTAATGTCATTATGCGACTTACAACCCCACGTGAATTCTAGCTTATTCTGTGTAGAGAGTGCGTCGTGATGTTTGGCGTTACCTACTAACTTATAACCAATAGCATCTATCAAAAACTTAGCCTTTGGCAGACGCTTGTAGATGTCGTCCAAGAGTTTTGTGATTTGCTCCTGTGTAAAATACATCAGCACACCTTCAATGATAATAAGTGTTGGGAGCTTATTCTGAGCGAGCAAGTCCATCCATTCCGTTTCAAAAAGAGAGATTGACAGCTCGGTAACCTTTTCGCCCTTAGGGATGAGTGATGAACGGATAACTAAAGCTTCGGGCAAATCTAAGTCGTACCACCTCTCTAAGTTCTCAATATCTTGCAAACGTTGGTAACGAGCGTCTAGTCCTGCTCCTAATTGGATTACTTGAATGAGTGGATGTTTGCTGGCGAACTTACGTACTTCTTTGTCTATCCACTGCCCACGAATACAACAACCCACTTGACTAAAGAGTTGCTTCTTTGTGTCTAGATAGTCCAAGCCATAACCTAGTTTTTCTAACGTCGGTTGAGCGAATTTGTCAATGATGATTGGGGCTTTCTTCGTTTGCTCGACAGCTCTTGCCCATAGAGGAATGAGCATTGTCTTGATGACTTCTGCGTCTTGATTTTGTTGCTTATTCATAGAAATATTTATTAGTTTATATCTGCAAATATAATAAATGATATATCAATTCTAGCAAAAGAAGATAGCCTTTCATATATATACTTAATAGCTTTGATCCTAAGATTTCAGAGATTACAGCTTGCAAATTCAGATTTATTATATATATTTGTTAGAGAAATATGTTTATAACACATAAGTAATTAAATCGTATGGAGACAATTCTAGGTTTGCCCGTATGGGCTTTGTGGATGATTGCAGGATTAATACTCCTAATAATGGAGCTAATCTCTACAGGATTCCTAATGGTATGCTTCGGTGCGAGTGCCTTAGTAACCTCTATCCTTGTGTATATCTTTGACTTTTCGCTCTCAGCACAGCTCATCAGCTTCGGTATATTCAGTGTTCTTGCTTTGCTTTTACTTCGTCCACTGATGATTAAGTGGTTACATCGTGAGCCAGTGAAGAGCTGTATTGACGCTTTAGTCGGTCGTGAGCTGGTAATGGAGCAGGATTTTGATACGAATGTTCGTTACGTGGAGCAGAAGATTGCTGGCGACGTATGGCGTGTACGTTCAGCTAATGGCGAAGCTATAGTCAAAGGCTCTAAAGTGAAAATAGTAGCAAGAGAAGGCTTAGTACTTTTGCTAGAAAATATAGAAAATATTAATAATTAAATATCTTAAATTATGTTAACACCAACATTAATTATAGCAGGCGTTTTCGTTCTGCTCATTGTTTTTGTCATAGCCAATGGCTTGAAGATAGTACAACAGTCGCAAGTGGTCATCATTGAGCGACTAGGTAAGTACTACAAGACGCTAGAGTCAGGGGTGAATATCATCATTCCATTCATTGATAGCCCTCGTCCTATGCGTTGGCGTATCATACAGAGAGCTAGCAATGGTCGTATGCTCATCCGTAGTACGACGACTAGCACTATTGATATGCGTGAGACAGTTTACGATTTCCCTAGCCAGAGCGTGATCACTCGTGATAATGTGGTAACAGAGATTAACGCTGTCCTTTACTTCCAGATTGTTGACCCTATGCGTGCGATGTACGAAATCCAAGATTTGCCTGATGCTATTGAGAAATTGACACAGACTAGCTTGCGTAACGTTATCGGTGAGATGGATTTGGACGAAACATTGACTAGCCGTGATGTCATCAATAGCAAATTGCGTACTATTCTTGACGACGCTACAGACAAATGGGGGGTGAAGGTTAATCGTATTGAGCTACAAGACATCAACCCTCCTCGTGATATTCGTGATGCGATGGAGAAGCAGATGCGTGCCGAACGTGATAAACGTGCTCAGATTCTTAACGCCGAAGGTCTAAAGGCTGCTATGATACGTGAGTCAGAAGGTCATATGCAGGAGTCTATCAACCACGCCGAAGGTAATAGACAAGCTCAGATCTTGAAAGCCAAAGCTGAAGCCGAAGCGAAGATCCTCAAGGCTCAAGCCGAAGCTGAAGCAATTAATCAGATTACAGAGGCTGTAAGAGCTTCGGGAGCTAACCCAACGCAATACCTTATCGCAATGCGTTATCTAGAAACGCTCAAGGAGATGACTTCAGGTCAGGATAATAAGACTATTTATCTTCCTTACGAAGCAAGTGGTGTCTTGAGTTCGCTAGGCGGTATCAAGGACATCTTGAAACAATAAACGTTTTACTTTACTTCTGTTTTTTCCACCGATGGTTCTTTAGTGAGCCATCGGTGGTTTTTATTAACATCTATTACTTCAATGGATAACTTTTATCCTAGCTAACTATATCACTATAATTCTTTATTTCCTCTTATAATGGTAGTCAATTCCGAGCAATGCCCCAGCGAATGTCATGACTTCGCCATAAGCCACTAGCACCGAAGACGCCACATCTCCTCTAGGTGGTAGCAACAAACTGCTAAAGAGTAAGAGCATACCCATAAGACTGATGAGGATAGCTAGATAAACTTGTAAACTATATTTTCTAAATGGATAATTCATAACTTATATTATTTAATATTGAACTGATAATGATTTATTAATATGTGCATATTCTTGGCGAGCGTCAAAGCAAGGGCAGGCTTTAATCCATTCCCATTTATCGATAAAGCCGTCATTATTAAGGTCAGGGCTGAGGTCTCGGTGACCAACGACTTCAGCTGTGGGATAGGCCTTGCATAACTTCTTCAGTAGCTCAAGCAAAGCCCTCTTTTGGGGAATGGTTCTTGTGTCTTTATAGTTGCCACTTTCCGACAAGCCACCCTCATAACAAACACCTATACTACAATGATTATAGCCATAGCAATGAGCTCCTCTATCGCTCAGCATACGCATTGTGATAACTTGCCCACTGCGACGAATATAAAAGTGATACCCCGCTGAAGAAAAGCCCCTTTTCAGATGGTCTAGCTCTAGCTGTTCAGCAGAATAGACACAATTCTCACGTGTCGCCGAACAATGAATGACTATATACTTAATCTCTTTGTCTAGCAAGTTGGGATTTTTCTTATTCATTTCATTTAATATATTTAAGTGTGAGTATAAAAGTTAGTCCTAGCCCTAGAGAGATAGCGAGCCACATAGAGACACTAGGCAAGACGTAGGTCTTTTTGGCTTGATGACTTTGAACGCTGATATTCTTTAATTGCCATTGCTTATGCTCTACTACTTTTTCTTGGCGAATTTGCTCTGTCGCTTCCGTCTTGTGGCAAGTCTTTTTAAGGTAATAGACTTGCTTTTTTATTGGTTCTGTAGCTGTCTTGGGCGAAGGCTTAGCTTTCACTACTTGTTGTAATGCAGTCCCCCAATCTCTTTGGGCTAACTGCCAAGCTGTTTCACCCTCTGCTATTAGAAGGCCACACTCGTCAAGGTAAGACTTCGCTACTTCGCTCTTTTGCTTTGTTGCCTTTTGCCCTAGGCTGTCCACTTGTTCGCTCCGAATAGCCTTGTTCATCTGCTCCTGATAATTTAGCTTTTGGCTGCTACAAGCAGTGAGCAAGAGAGCCGAGCTGAGCCAAGGCAGGAACTTAATCGTTGAATGTTTTTGTGTCATAATAAACTTAATATAATATAATGTATAAAAGCTCTTGCGAATACATCGCTTGAGTTGTCAGCAAAAGTATAAGTTCTATTAATTTGCCACAGACACAAAATCTACTAAAGCATAACAAAGCGTCCTTAATTAAGCCTAAGCTTTTTTATTTGTCCCACAAATTCCCCTCGTTGTACTTTACATAAACTGGTATTAATTGTAGGTAATTTATTATGACATTTCGCATACTTTCTATTTCAAGGCTTGGTGCGACCAACAGCGAGGTCGTGAGCTATGACGGGTAGTCATTTGTTACATAGTTTGTCCTCGTATTTTTTAGAATTGTCCTTGCAATTAAAAAAAGTTGAGCTTGGTCGTGAGCCACGAAAGGCTGTTTCTTTCATTATTTCAGCTCAATTATTTTGATATTAAGCTGAATTGAGGTGTTGGATAAGCAGTAGATATAAAAAGAAATACGTTCTGGTAAACAGCTGTTTGCCAGAACGTATTATAATTTCGTATTACAAAGATAAGAAATTGTTTGAAAAATTAGCACTCTTCGTTGTAAGTAGCTAGTCTCTGTTGTAAGTTATATTAGTTGCTCAAGAGTGATTGTTTGGAGCTAAGAGCTGTATTTCTAGTTGTGTTGTCTGTGTATTTATTGTATCATAGTGCTTTATCGTTTATATTGTTTGCTGTAGAGCTGTAGAATGGTTGCAGATTAGAGTCTTGAATCTGTATGAATTTTAATAAATTTCTTAAATTTCTTTTGTAGTTTGATTAATTTTATATATCTTTGCACTGCAAACGTCGGAAACGAGATTGCTAGGGTCGAGTCGCTAGCTCAGTTGGTAGAGCACATCCCTTTTAAGGATGGGGTCCTGGGTTCGAACCCCAGGCGACTCACTAAAAGGAGGAAGTGTGGGTGAGTGGCTGAAACCAGCAGTTTGCTAAACTGCCGTACGGGTAACCGTACCACGAGTTCGAATCTCGTCGCTTCCGCTCAGAGGTACCATAGCTCAGTTGGTAGAGCATCGGACTGAAAATCCGTGTGTCCCTGGTTCGAATCCAGGTGGTACCACAAAAAGCATGATAAAAGAGGTATGTCAGCAATGGCATACCTCTTTTGTCTTATAGTGTCGTTCTGATACTTTGTGAATTCATTTCTTTTGTCACCTCTCTTGTGTGGAGATCTGTTCTGTATTTTTATGATGCTTGCTTAAATGTTTTGCTATGGTAAGTTGTTGTACATATAATGTTGTAGTCTTTAAGGAGTGTTGTTAGAGTGTTGGATAAGGTGATGTGGTGTTTTTCTTGATGCTTCTTTATATTGTATGGTTTGGATTCTTGTTTTTTTATGGTGTTTTTTTGAAGGTTTGAGGGATGAAGTGGACTTTTAGAGGTTTTTTTAGTGCTTTTTAGGGGTGGGGTAGAAGTGTGATCAAAGTGTAATTTTATTGGGGTTGAGGGATTGTTTGAGAAAAGATGGAATATTTTTAAGAAATTTTATGATGTTGTAAGTATTTGATTTTTGGTAAAATCATATCAACTCCGACGAAGAAGTCTAAAAATTCTTTTGCGAAATATTTGGAAGTAAAGGAAAGTTTGTTCTATCTTTGCACTCGCAAACGACAAAAACGTCAGACGCTAATTGACAAGCGAGTTGATTAATTAAAATATAAAACTTTAATTACTTTTATTAGTAATATAAGTACTTCGAACAAGACTTCGGTTTTAGTTCAAGCGATCATTGACATTGTTTAAGAAAAACGAAAACAACAAAGAGCAAAGACATAATTAAGTAAGTCAATAAGTATATAAACCGAATTC
>PDWI01001013.1_pt1 | contig 45928 bp, 35 predicted proteins | sample 1430891 | NCBI WGS metagenome assembly PDWI01 (sample SAMN01162508, study PRJNA174530) | Oral metagenome, whole genome shotgun sequencing project. | biome: Marine environment; feature: Marine mammal; material: Swab sample of the gingival sulcus; isolation source: swab sample of gingival sulcus...
AGCAGCAATGTTACCCCTCGACTTGCATGTGTTAAGCCTGCCGCTAGCGTTCATCCTGAGCCAGGATCAAACTCTTCATTCTATTTGTTTCTATTTATTTCGATAACAAATTTGTTCTTTGGCTTATTTTCCTTTAAATCTATCTAATCTATAAATATGTTATATGTACGTCTCGTATATATTCTATACTATTTTTTTTCCTAATCAAAACCTCTCGGTAATTTTCGGACTGCAAAGATAAAGACTTTTTTTAAACTACAAAAAAATATTTTTTATTTTTTTATTTCTTTAAATTCGCATCTCGCTTCTTAATTAAAAGCCTTTCCCTCCGGCTCAAAAGCGGTTTGCAAAAGTAAGAACTTTTTCAAAACTACAAAAACTTTTTTTGTTTTTTTATTTAATCAATATTTCTGCTTCGCTTATCTGTTAACCTCTCGTCTGGGTCAAAAAGCGGATGGCAAAAGTAAAGACTTTTTCGTTTCTAACAAGTATTTTTTAATCTTTTTTTGAAGAAAATTATTAAGTAGTTTATTATCAGAAGGATATTTTTGGAAAAATTATGAATTATAAATGATGAATTATGAATTTTTTGGGTGGTTGAAGGTTAAAGGTTGCAGGTTAAAAGTTCGTAAAGTCATAAAATTGGAACGTTAATAGTGTTTGCAGAAGATGCTTTTCGGGAAAATCCCCTACTTTTAACATTCAACTTTATAAACTTTTAACAGCATCGCCCCCTAAGCGTAGTTGGTAACTCCGCTTCAACAAGCTAGAGCATTCTCACAAAAATACTGCTTTTTTTTATTTTAAAACTCAACTAAAACGAATATTCGTACTATTTTGTTGTAAAATGAAGTGGAAACTCAGTCCAACATTTTGTATATTGCTATAAATAGTAGCAACTATAAACAATCCATTAATAATGTGTAAACCTTATTATATGATAGTTGGTGGATTGAAGCACGAGCTACAAGCTCGCGCTAACAAGGGGGAAAAATTACCAATAAAAAGCGCTAAAACTATTTTAAAGTTTTAGCGCTTTTAAACCAAGTGTTATTAATGAAAAATAATAATAAAACCCTATGCTAACAAAATTTTTGTAATAGCATATCCAAAAACAATAATACCCATAATTATTATAACAAGATAAGCTCCAGTTTTGTTTTTTACATTAAATTTACTCAACAAAAGAGTTAAAATAGGAGAACTGTTCATTGAGTATTTTTTCAACTTATAATCTTTCATTCTACAAACTTATTGCTCAAAATACTTTATTGTTCCTCCAATGGCAACAGCCAATAAACAAGGTTCAGGCATGAAACCAACAGCAAATTTTCCAATAAAATCATCCGTCAATGTTGCAAAAGCTTCTTGACAGCACCTCCACCAACTTTTCTTACGTACTAATCGAGAGTCATTAATAAGATCTTGATTATTTTCAACAAATGTCATAAAACGTTTAAACGCTAAAAGATGTCCTAATATCATCTTTTTTTGATTATCGTTGTAATTAGAGCTTTTTATCTCTTTAATTTTATCATATAATATGCGTTTTGCTTTTTTTGGATCATCTGTTTTTGCCAATAATCGTATTATATTCTGAATTTCATCACGTGAAACATCATCAATTTTTCCTGCAATATGCTTAGCATAATAGTGACTTTCATTGTCGACAAATATATCCCTTGCAATATCATTGCTTTCTTTTTCGAAAATTTTAAGATGATTAGTTCTCAAAGCAACTGCCAATTCTTTAAATTTTTTATCCATAAACCGTCCCATTTTTCGACTATCCACACTAACATCAAAAACAGCTTCTCGACTATCAGCACTAACATCATTTCGATTAGACATACCATTATCAAAAATGGATTCATCTTTCTCACAACTTGTAAACATCACCACTAACCCTAGTGATAACGTTAAAAATAAATTTGTAATTTTCATTTTATATATTTTTTGTTTTTTAAATTCCTTGCAAACTTAAAATTATTTTTTCACAACAAAAAATAATTTTAAAAAAATTTACATCCCTTTTTCCGAAAAATTATTTAATATCATCCTCCCAAAAAATTGCATTTACTAATGGAACTTACGAAGAATGAAAAATTAAGAATCAAAAATGTTCATTCTCGTTGGTAAGTTCTAAGGTTGTAAAGTGGTAAAGTTTTTTAAATAATGAGCGATAAATTGTGAGTTTTTTCAGTCTAAGTGTGGTTTAGAACTAAGATTGGAAAGATAAATATTCTAATAAAAGAAGTATCTGTTGTATTTTATGCAGAATAAAATAAAGCCCTACCCTCTGCATTACAAATGCTCTTTATACATTAGAGCGTAGTTACAATCTACGCTAAGGGCAGATGAAAACTCAGTCCAATATTTTGTATATTGCTATAAATAGTAGCAACTATAAACAATCTATTAATAATGTATAAATCTTATTATGTGATAGTGGTGGGTTTAAGCACGAGCTACAAGCTCGCGCTAACAAAGGGGCAAGCCTCTTTCAGCATTCTACTTTATAAACTTGTAACACATTATCGTATTATCACATTAAAAAGCTAACTTCTAAACAAAGAGCTGAACAGTTTTTTTAAAAAACTTCAGATTTAAGGTATTAAACACAACATTAAAATTTTCTTTCTCAAAAAAAGAATATTACCTAATGTATAAGGAAAAAAACAGGCAATAATAAATGAGTAATATTAGCAAGAAGATAAAAACTAGAATTTTACACCAAACCAATAAGAAATTAGCTTGTCAAAATAAGTATCAGGCAGGTATTTTCTGCCTAACAAAGTTAAGCGCCCCATATAGCCTTTTACATAACGTGTTTTGGGAGAAGCTGACAATACGACTTTAACAATAGTATTTGCCACAATATCCGGGGAGCTCATTTTATTATTGGTATAATTTTTTGAAAAATAATTCGCCATTCGATTGGCAAAAAGGGCATAAGCTGTTTTTCCTGATATTTTTCGCAAATGCTCAGCAGCTATCAAGCCCCAAGGGGTTTTTATTCCTCCGGGTTCTATAATAACTACTTTTATGTTAAATGGCTTCAGCTCTATTCTAAGACAATCACTCCAACCCTCTAAAGCATGTTTGGAAGCGTGATACCAAGCTCCAAAAGGCATATATATTTTTCCGGCAATGGAGGAAACATTAATAATTTTCCCCTTTTTGCACTCCCTCATATAAGGCAAAATCAACTGCGTTAAATGTGCTAAGCCAAACAGATTAACTTCAAATTGCAGTTTGGCTTCTTTCATATTGGTGTCTTCTACCGAACCATAACAGCCATATCCTGCATTATTGATTAAAACATCTATCCTCTGCTCCTTATTTATAATGGTATTTACGCACTGCTGAATAGAGGTTTCAGAAGTTAAGTCTAAAGCTACTAAATGAACACCTTTATCCGAAAGAGATTGCATAGCCTCTAAACGCCTTGCCGCCGCATACACCTTATATCCTTTTGAGTGAAGTTGGACTACTGTTGAATAGCCTATCCCCGAAGAGGCTCCTGTTATCAATACGACCGGTTTCATTTCAATAATAATGGCATTCTAAATGATTCTTAAAAGCTTTATTTTTTTGCAATATACAACTGTTCGGTATTGCCTATCCTCATACGCTCAACTTCTTCCGGAGACATTTGACTCGCATAATCAATCACTTCAACAGAAAAACCTGATTTTGCCAAACGCAAATGATAGTCTAAACCATGCCAACGAACATGGTCGTACTGCCCAAAATGTTTTTCCCTCTCTTTTGGATCGGTAATAGAAGGATCTTCATACGTTGTTTCAAAGGATTCATTAATAGGTACTTGCAATATAGCCCAGCCCCCTTTCTTAAGGATTCTGTAAATTTCAGAAGTAGCCTTAAATTCATCCTGTACGTGTTCCAAAACGTGATTACACATTACAAAATCGAAACTTTCGTCTTCAAACGGCATATCGTGAATGTCAAAATGCACATCTGCTAAAGGGGATTCTAAATCACCGGTAATATACTCTATATTTGATGCTTTTTTGAAACGCTTATAAAACGCTTGCTCCGGAGCAATATGTAACATTTTAACAGGTTCTTTCAATAAATTGGTTTCATTTTTAATATATAACCATATCAAACGATGCCTCTCCAAAGACAAGCACTTTGGACATAAACGATTTTTAGTACTCTCGCCTCCGGAATAGCCATAAGGTAAAAAGGTTCTAAAATGACCTTGACAAATAGGGCAATCTTGCTTCTTTCCTATATAGAAAAGGGCAAATATCTTGCTAAAAGCAAAGCTAAACCGTATTAAATATTTTCTCGGTATATTTCTAACAATAAATTTAAGAATCCGTCTCATAGAATAAAATAAAGCACAAAGTTAAAAAAAATACTTGTTAGTATTTATTTTTTTTATATCTTTATGACCTAAAATATTTGATATATTTAAAAAGGGTATTTTTACACCTAATTAAGAATAATATAAATAAAATTGTTATGAGTAAGAAAGAACTAATTTTAGTCGCTTGGGATTTCTCAGAAAAAGCTCAAAACGCATTAGAACATGCACTTCAATTGGCTGCTATCAATAATGCCGTAGTAGAGTTAGTGCATATAGTAGAAAGTGATTCTCAGATAGAATCCTGCGAAGGAAAGTTAAAGAAAACAATAGAATACGTGGCAATGGAGTATGGACGAGAGGTTCAATACAAAGTTAAAAAAGGCAACCTTTTTTCTACTTTGGGAGAATATGCTTTGGAAGTAGAAGCTACTCTGGTTCTTATGGGAACCCATGGTATTAAAGGTATGCAAAAGCTAACAGGAAGTTGGGCGTTGAAAGTAATTGCCAGCTCCAAAGTTCCATTTATTGTAGTTCAAGGACCTCCAAGAAATAAACAATACAGCAACATTGTTTTCCCTATTGATTTCAAAAAAGAGGGTAAGGAAAAACTAAAATGGGTTTCTTATTTAGCAGAAAACTTCAAATTAGACATCAATATTCTTGTTCCTAACACGAACGATAGCATACACGCTAAAAACATTAAAAACAATTTAATGTTCGCTAAAAAATATTTAGATGCCAAATCTATTGCTTACAACATTCACGAATCTCAAGCTAAGGGTTCTTTTATGAAGCAAACATTATCTTTTTCTAAATATATAGAAGCTGATTTGATTATTATCGTTATTACTAAAAACTTAGGTTTACAAGATTATATATTTGGTGCTGACGAGCAAAAAATAATTGCTAACAACCAAGAAATACCGGTAATGTGTATCCAGCCTAGAACAGATTTATCAACCTATGGACGTTTCTTCTAATATGAATTAGAAAAGGAAGTCAATAGATAGAATAATGTGAACTACACAATAATAGATTTCTCAAAAATTCAAAAGGCAATGAAGTTAAATATCTTCATTGCCTTTTTTTATTCTGGAATTATCTTTCAATCCCTAATCAATAAAGAATTTAGGATTAAAAAAACAGTTTACATTCTTAATTTTTATCCATTTGTGCATCTACCACCGCAATAGTGGTCATATCCACAATCTCCCTTACAGAACTGGATAACTGAAGTACGTGAATAGGTTTCTTCAATCCCATAACAATAGGTCCAATAGCTTCTACATTACCTATTTCTTGTAAGGTTTTATACACTGCGCTTCCCGAATCTAAATTAGGGAATATCAAGGTGTTCACGCTATAAGATTGTAGTTTAGAGAAAGGATAACGCTCTTGACGTAATTCCTTATTTAAAGCGAAATTAGCCTGCATTTCTCCGTCAATCATTATTTCAGGATGATTTTTATGAAGATATTCAACCGCCTTAGCTACCTTTTGGGCACTCTCATTACTAGAAGAGCCAAAGTTAGAGTAAGAAATCATCGCCATAACAGGAGCAATACCAAAAGTAGAAACACCTTTATGAGTTAATAAAGCAATATCAACTAAATCATCGGAAGAACGTTCTGCATTAATGGTTGTATCAGAAAAGAAATAAGGTCCTTTCTTGGTATTCATTATATACATTCCGGCAATCTTATTGACTTCATCTTTTTTACCAATTACTTGTAAGGCCGGCTTGATAACATCAGCATACTTGGTTGTTATACCGGAAATCATTGCATCGGCATCGCCGGTTTCTACCATTACTGTTGCATAATAGTTTCTATCATACATCAAACGGCGTGCTTCAATAGGCGGAATACCCTCTCTCTGACATTTCTCACTCAATATTGTAGCATATTCCAATCGCTTAGCACTACAATCTTCTGAAGTATTGTCTAAAATTTCAATATCAGAAATATCCAATAAATTATCTTCGGCAATCGCCTTAATTTGAACTTTAGAACCTAATAAAATAGGATAAGCAATACCCTCATCTTTTACAATACGAGCAGCTTGTAATACCTTATGGTTACTAGCATCACTAAAGACCACTTTTTTAGGATTACTCTTCGCCTTGAGTGTCATAGAACGCATAATGCTATGGTCTAAGCCCATTCTCTGACGTAATTCTTCTTTGTATTCTTCCCAATCTGTAATGGTTTGACGCGCTACTCCTGAGTCAATAGCTGCTTTGGCAACTGCAGGCGCAACAAACTCTATCAAACGAGGGTCTAAAGGCGTTGGCACAATGTATTCTGTTCCAAAACTGATATTATCTCTGTTATAGGCTTTCTTAACCACATCAGGTACAGGTTCTTTCGCCAACTTAGCTAAAGCATATACCGCCGCTAATTTCATTTCTTCGTTAATGGCTGTGGCTCTCACATCTAAAGCTCCTCTAAAGATAAAAGGAAATCCTAATACATTATTAATCTGGTTAGGGTAATCGGAACGTCCGGTGGCAAAAATCAAATCTTGACGTACAGAAAAAGCGTCTTCATAAGAAATTTCGGGATCGGGATTCGCCATAGCAAATACAATAGGCTGATCTGCCATCGATTTTAACATTTCTTTAGTCATAGCGCCTTTTCGGGATAAGCCTAAGAATATATCCGCTCCTTTAAGCGCATCTTCCATCGTTTCTAAATCGGTATCTACCGCAAAAAAGCGTTTGGTTTCATTTAGGTCAGTACGTTTAGTAGAAAGAACGCCCTTACTATCACACATTATGATGTTTTCTTTTTTAACACCTAATGCCATATAAAGACGAGTACAAGACGAAGCTGAAGCACCTGCCCCACTCACGACCAATCGCATTTTAGAAATATCTTTCCCTGTAATTTCCATAGCACTAACCAAACCGGCTGCCGAAATAATGGCTGTTCCGTGTTGGTCATCGTGCATTACCGGAATATCTAATGCCTCTTTTATTCTTCGCTCAATTTCAAAGCACTCAGGCGCTTTGATATCTTCTAAATTAATACCTCCAAAAGTAGGGGCAATTCGAACAACGGTATCCACAAATTCATCAACATTCTTGGTATCTACCTCAATATCAAAAACATCAACATCGGCAAATATTTTAAACAACAGTCCCTTACCCTCCATAACAGGCTTACCTGACAAGGCTCCTATATCTCCTAATCCTAATACAGCTGTTCCGTTGGAAATAACTCCCACTAAATTACTTTTAGCGGTATATTTATAAGCGGCATTAGGGTCTTTTTCTATTTCTAAACAAGGCTCTGCTACGCCGGGAGAATACGCCAACGATAAATCACGTTGGGTTCTATATGGTTTAGTTGGAACGACCTCTATTTTACCGGGACGTCCCAGAGAGTGATAGTTTAAAGCATCACTCTTTGTAAATTTAGGCATATCAATTATATATTAAATTTAAAAAATGAATTTGCAAAAGTAATTATTTAGTATGAATAACAAACCGTTTTTTCAAAGAAAACCTTTTTTATAACATAAAAATCAAACTACTTTATCTACTAAAACGAGACAAACGGAAATATTGAAACAATTATTATCCGAAAGTCTTTTTTTACAAAAGTATAGTTATGTAATTTAGACTTACTCTTTAGCTTTTATTGATAAGCTATTAGCCTTTGGTCTTTAGCTCTTAGCTTCTTAAAGCTTTACAATTTTTGAGTATAATGAATTTCAGACACATAAATAATATAGTCACCAAAGGCAAAATGCTAGAAGTCAGAAGTCAAAAGTAGAAATTCTTTGTCCTTTTAAATGTGTCACATTCTACCATTGCGCCACTTCGGACTTCCGACTTCTGACCTTTTACAATAATTATTCTACAGTATAAAATAATCGCTTTTTTATAGCAAAAACAGAGCAAAAAATGACCTAAGCCCTATTTTAGGCATTCTAATTTTTATCAGTGGTTTCGGTCAATCGGGATTCTGCTTTTTTCAATGCTTCAGAAAAGGTCTTACAAATATAATCTTCTTGAATATCGTTAAATTGATTAGATTGCATTGTTTTAAGTACATCTTGATTGACTCCGGATAACATCACGCAGACATTCCGCTTTTGCAGTATGCTGACTACTTCTTTTAAGTTCTTCAAACCGGTTTGGTCAACAAAAGAGACGTGACGCATTCGTATAATCAACACTTGACTGTTCAAACCAACATCTTCTATCACTTCAGCATATTTTCTAGCGCAACCAAAAAATAAAGGTCCACTTATTTCATAAATGCTCAAGCCTTTAGGCAAACCTGTATAATCGTCAATCACATCGGTATCTATCACATTCTGAATACGCTTATCAGTCCAATCAGACATTCTTTTCATAAACAATAAAGCCGATAAAACCACACCTATTTCGATAGCCACAGTCAAATTAACCAAGACCGTCAGCAAGAAAGTGGTTAATAAAATAGTGATATCAAAATAAGAGCCTTTAAAAATAGCTACAAAAGAACGCCATTCGCTCATATTATAAGAAACAACAATCAAAATACCGGCTAAACAAGACATTGGAATCAATTTTGCCCAATGCCCCAAAAACAGCATTATCAATAAAAGAGTAACAGCGTGAACCATACCTGCTATAGGCGTTCTACCTCCATTTTTAACATTGGTAGCTGTTCTTGCAATAGCTCCCGTAGCAGGAATACCACCGAAAAAAGGACTTGCAATATTGGCTATACCTTGAGCTATTAATTCTGTATTAGAACGATGCTTTCCCCCAATCATTCCATCCGCCACAACAGCAGACAACAAAGATTCTATACCACCCAATAAGGCTATGGTTAGTGCCGGCACAAAATAATATTGCACCTTATCCAAAGAAATAGAGGGTAAACTAAAGGAAATATCGCTAGGAATGTCCCCAAAAAACGTTTCAATAGTGGTTACAGGAAGGTCTAATACATACACCAATGCGGTCATAAAAATAATAGACACAAACGAACCCGGCACTTTTTTACTTATCTTTCCAAAATAAACTGTTATTAAAATAGTAAGAACACAAACGGCTAAAGCCCAATAATTCACTTGATGAAGATGCGCAAAATAATCTCCCCATTTAGCCAAAAAGTTAGAAGAAACCTTGTCTAAAGGTAAACCAAGAGCATCTTTAATTTGAGTTGAAAAGATAATTAAAGCGATTCCACTGGTAAAACCCACGATAAGCGGATAAGGGAAAAACTTCAACAAACTACCTAATTTCAACACACCAAATAAAATCAGCATAAAACCGGCAATAATGGTAGAAATCATTAAGCCTTCGATACCATATTGTTCTATAATACCATAAACAATAATGATGAAAGCTCCGGTAGGTCCTCCTATCTGTACACGACTACCTCCTAAAAAAGAGATGATAAAACCGGCTATCACTGCCGTAATCAATCCTTTTTCGGGAGAAACGCCTGAGGCTACGGCAAAAGCAATGGCTAAAGGCAAAGCGACTATACCTACCACAATGCCTGCTAAAATATCTTTAATAAGTTGGTCTTTTGAGATTCCTAAACCTATTAAAGTAAACAACTTAGGTCTAAAAAACGAATTCATATTTAATCAATCTTATTTTTTGCAAATATGATTAATTAATTTTGAAAGTTAAACATTTTTAAACGAGAATTATGGGCTGTATTGCAAATTTCGCCAAAGAACAATAAACTGCTTTTAATCAAGAAATTACTTAATTATCAAAAGCAATTCTGTTCACAATGGAACGCCCTAATGTCAGTTCGTCGGCGTATTCTATTTCATCGCCAACAGAAATACCTCTGGAAAGTGTTGTGAATTTTAAATTATGATGCTTAGTTTTCTTATGGATATAAAAACAAGTTGTATCGCCTTCCATAGTCGCCGGCAAGGCAAAAATAAGTTCGCCCTCCTCTAAATTTTCAACGCGTTCTACCAACAAATCAATACTTAAGTCATCAGGGCTAATACCATCTATGGGCGAAATTACTCCGGACAAAACATGATACACACCTTTATATTGAGCTGTTTTCTCTATCGCCATCACATCTTTAATCCCCTCTACCACGCAAATCAAGTTTTTATCACGCTTTGAAGAACTACAAATAGGACAAATTTCAGTATCGGAAATATTATTACACTCCTTACAAAACTTAACTTGTTCCTTAAGTTCTGTCAAAGCATTAGTAAATCGCTCTACCTCTTTTGTGTCTTGATGCAGCATATGCAACACCATTCGTAAAGCCGTTTTTTTGCCTATACCGGGTAATTTATTAAATTCAGAAACGGCTTCTGAAAGCAAAACCGAAGGTAATTCATTATTCATCTTTACCCTCCTTTTCTAAAGTTTCCGATGTATTCAAAGAGACCGCCTTATGTTCTATAAAGTCGGCTATTTCTAATTCCGAAAGCTGTTTGACATTGGTTACCAAATATTCTTTTTTCAAAGGAACGCCCAACAAATGACATTCTTTGACAACTGCTGCTATCAGTTTCTCCAAAGACACTTTCAGAGGCACCAAAGCCAAAAGCACAAGGTACTTTTCGTAAAAAACCAAAGATTCTATTTCACAATTATTTTGTTGAGCAGCATATTCAAATTCTTTCTTAACAGTATCTTTTTGAAAATCAGACAAAACAATATCTTCCTCTATCAAGCCCACAATATTATATCGCAACTGCTTGCCTTTTCCTCCCAAACCAGTAATTACAATATGCTTATTGGTGCCTAACAGCTGATTTTCCAAATATACTTTACAATCCAACAAAGCCACTTTTAACCAAGATTTCAAAGGGTCTTCAAGCAATAAAGGTTCTAATTCTTTCAACAAATCAAAAGAAGAACTTTCTCCGGAATGAACTATAAAAATAATCAATTGCTTGATTTCAGAGAGTCGTTCCTCACTTAAATTTTCACTCTCAATTAAGGCTAAAAGGTATTCAAAACGATCAGCAATATGGTATTCTTGAAACTTTTTAAACGCTTCTTCTTTCAGCGAACGAGAAACCATAGCCTGATAGTCCAAATGAATATCAATATCTATTTCTTCTTCTAATATGCAGTAGTTTTCGGGGATTTTCCCCATCATTTCGCTAAGGTCTTGGTATGTTGCTTCGTTTTCCATATTTCAAAACGGCAAAAATACCAATTATTAGGGATTGTTGAATAAAAAAAAGTCAATACTTTTGCTTTTTGAAAACTTTAGGCATTAAAAAATGGAGAACAACAAATTGTATTTATCGGATTTAAAAACAGGACAAACCGCTTTTATCAAAAAAGTAACAGGAAGAGGAGCTTTTAAACGCCGATTATACGAAATGGGATTCACCAGAACAGCCCAAGTTACCGTTATCAAAAACGCCCCTTTAAAAGACCCTATCGAATACGAAATTTTGGGTTATAATATTTCTTTAAGGCGTTCAGAAGCGGAAAAAATAGAAGTAGAAACTCCACAAACTCAAGATACCGAGTACCATTCTTGCGACTTAAAAGACAGTTTTCAAGGTTTTAAATCACAAACAGAAATTAATATTGCTTTAGTGGGCAACCCTAATGCAGGAAAAACATCTCTATTTAATAAGCTGACAAAAGCCAACGAACACGTAGGAAATTACAGTGGCGTAACAGTGGGCTCTAAAACCCATTCTATTCAATATAAAAACTACAAAATTAACTTTGTTGATTTGCCCGGCACCTACTCTATCAGCTCTTTTTCGCCTGAGGAGGTGTATGTTAGAAGCCAGTTAATAGAAGCTTCTCCGGATATTGTTTTAAACGTTATAGATTCCGGGAATTTATATAGAAACCTGTTTCTAACCACACAGGTTTTAGATATGGATTTGCCAATCATAGTGGCTCTGAATATGTATGACGATTTAGAGAAGAAAGGCAATCAGCTAAATTATACATTCTTAGGAAAAATGCTTGGGATACCAATGGTTCCAACGGTAGCTTCTAAAAACAAAGGCATTAACAGCCTTTTAGACAAAATAGTACAAGTATTTGAGGGTAAAGAACCTGATATCAGGCATATTCACATCAACTATGGCAAAGATATAGAAAAGGCTATTCAAAACATTCAGCAAGTCCTTAAAACAGGAAACGAATGGCTTACAGATGCCATTTCCTCTCGCTTTATTGCTATTAAATTATTAGAAAACGATAAAGAAATACAACACACCATTGCTGATTGTAAGAATTTAGAAGACATACAAAATACTACTCAAAAAGAAATACAACAACTCGAAGCAAGATATCAAAACGATACACACGCTCTAATTAGTGATGCCAAATACGCCTTTATTCGAGGAGCTTTAAAAGAAACTTTTGTTGAAAATCAAGAAAAAGCAGTTAGTATTAATCAAAAAATTGACCGATATATCACTCATAAGTATTTGGGCTTTCCTATTTTTATTGCCATTCTTTGGTTAATGTTCCAAAGTACCTTTTGGCTAGGCAGTTACCCAATGGATTGGATAGATGCTTTAGTTTCGTCTATCAACGAAATGGTGGGAACTTATATGCCTGACGGAATGCTAAAAGATTTAATAACAGACGGTATTATAAGCGGTGTAGGAGGCGTTATTATTTTCTTACCCAATATTTTAATACTTTTCTTCTTTATTTCATTAATGGAAGACACCGGCTATATGGCTCGTGCCGCTTTTATAATGGATAAACTAATGCACAAAATAGGCCTGCACGGAAAATCTTTTATCCCTCTAATTATGGGATTTGGTTGTAATGTACCTGCTATTTTGGCAACCCGTACCATAGAAAACCGTAGCGAACGTTTCTTGACTATTCTAATCAATCCGTTTATGTCTTGTTCGGCTCGTTTACCGGTATATGTTTTAATTACAGCTGTTGCTTTTCCTAATCAAGCAGGAAATGTCATCTTCTTAATCTATATTATAGGTATTGTTCTGGCGGCTTTAATGGCTCTTTTGTTTAAAAAAGCCTTATTCAGTAAATCTGAAACGCCTTTTGTAATGGAGCTTCCCCCCTACCGATTACCTATCGTAAAGGTAACTCTTAAAAATATGTGGAGTAAAGCTTACGAGTACCTCAGAAAAATGGGAGGCGTTATTTTAGTAGCTTCTATTATCGTTTGGGCTTTAGGCTATTTCCCTTTAAACGAGGAGCATCAACAAGTTTACGAACAGCAACAAGCTCAAATCGAGCAAGATTTTCAAGCTCAAAACATTACCGAAGCCCAAAGAGATAGCGTATTATCTGAATTACAACTCAACTACCAAAACGAAAGATTAAGCGAATCGTATATTGGAAGAATGGGCAAAAGCATAGAACCTGCTATCACTCCTTTAGGCTTCGACTGGAGAATAGGTATTAGTATTTTATCGGGTGTACCTGCTAAAGAAATCGTGGTAAGTACTATGGGCGTATTATTCAAAACCGACACCGAAGAAAGCGAAGATAATTTAACACAAAAACTAAAACAACAAGTACATCAATCGGGTATAGATAAAGGAAAACCTTTATTTGACAGCATTACAGCTTTCACTTTTCTGCTGTTCGTTTTAATTTATTTCCCTTGTATTGCGACGATGTCTGCTGTACAAAAAGAAATGGGAAGTTGGAAATGGGCATTGTTTTTGTTCGTTTACACTACCGTATTAGCTTATGGCGTTTCTTTTATATTCTATCAAGTAGCGCATTTGTTTTAGCTTTTAAAATTTAAACAATAATGACACAAAATATTATCACTTATTTCATCATCGCAATGGCTATAGCTTGGACGATTTATCAAAGCTATCAATTCTTTTTTAAGAAAAAAAAAACTTGCGCTTGTGGTTCATGTGGATGTTCTATCAAGAAAAAATTAACGGAGAATATTCGACAGTAATATCCTTTGATGTTTTAGTCCTAAATCCAAATTAACTCTTTGCTTTGTGAATTTAGAATGTAATAGTAAATCCTTAAATATGAAAATAATAAGAATCGCCATACTTCTATCAGTTGTTATAATAAGTTACGCATCCAACGCTCAAAAAGTAACTTATAATCACATCGTTGACACCACTAACTTAGAAACTCAAAAAGTAATGAAGCTTTTTGAAAATTATTTAGCTTCTAATCCCAAAAACCCATTTTGGAATTCACAAGATCAAAATAAATGCAAACAATATGATTTTCTAGAAAGTGAATTTCAACCCTCTTTATACATGGGGTTTCCTGTTCATGTCTTAAGTATCAAATCTAAAAATGGTATTTATGAAATTAAAGCCCAATTTGGAATGTGTCAGGAAAACAAAACCCCATACATTTTAGCTATAGCCAACTTTTTTGCCAAAAAGGAAAATGGACAATATAAACTTTACAATGCCTTAAATTTTAATAAAAAGAAATGGCAATTTAAACAGGTTGGCTTAGTAGATTTCTATTACCCTAAATATCATCAATTCAACTATGAAAAGGCTAAACAACTGAATACCTTTATTCAGGATATTTGTCAGAACCTTGATGTAACACCCAAACCAATTGAATATTACTTCGCTGATGATTTTGATGAGCTTCAAGTTCTAAAGGGATTTGATTACTATATAGGAATGGGTGGAGAATCTAAACCCTCCGGAAAAACGGCAAGGAATAAAGTGTATTGTGGTGGATTAGGCGAGTATTACCCTCACGAAGTTTTTCATGCTGAAATAGAAGAACATTACCCCAACAAACACTACTGGGTCTCTGAAGGTATAGCTACTTTTTTAGGAGGAAGTAGAGGTCATAGTTTAGATTGGCATTTAAAAAGAACCCACACCTACCTTGAACAACATTCAGAAATCAACCTCAATAATTTACTTGACTTAATTAATTTAGATGAATTTACTAGTTACCATTATTCATTAGGAGGACTCATTGTCAAGAAAGTTTACGAAAAAGGTGGCTGGGATATGATAAAAGCATTTATGAATAGTGGCAAATCAAATAATGACTATTATCACGCTATTGAAAAATACCTTGGAATAAAAAGAAATAATTTAAACGCCTATTTAAGACAAGAGCTTAAAAAAGAATTTGAAAAACAATAATGAAAGTAAATTCAAGGTTTCTTAACAATTACATCTTATTCCAAGTCTATTCAGCAGACTCAAAATATCCCCAAAAAACGAAAATTCACCCATAATATCTTAGGAATACTCAAGAAATAACGCAGAATCAGCCTCATACCCTTTTGTTAAGCAATACTAAGCATAAACGGACAAGTCCATTTTCTTCAATTCGTCAATTAATTCTTCCAAAAAACGAGTTAAAGGCTTCACCACTACCATTTTCATCATAGGGTTCAGCTTGGCATTAATCAACAATTTCACATTCGTTTCATTATCACTGACTTCTTCCAGATAAATATCAAATGTAAAATGGAAAGGCACTTTACCGTCATCTACCAAATGAATATGATTAAATTCGGAAACCGACTCTATCCTCATTCCTAAAGATGCCATACCGGAAACCGTAAAATAGCAAGAAGTATCGGTATTCTGCCAATTACTTATTTTAGGAGGCATTAAATTTTTAAAATGATTAAAGTTCGTTAAAAAGCGAAAAATGGCTTTTCTATTATGGTTTACCAAAGTATTTTGGCTCTCTATTTTGGTCATTATACTAATTTATTTAATGTAACAAGTCTCTAAAGAATAACAAAAGTATCTAATGGCTATTCTTCCTTAAACACCCCAAGTTGAAGGCGACTGTCTCCAATCTTGTAAGGTTTCTAACTGCTCGCTTTTTACATAATTAGTACTAACGGCATACTCCAAAAGGGCGTGATAATCGCTTAAAACCATTAACGGACAATTGGCTTCCTTAAAGTTTTCCTGAGAAATAGGAAAATCATAAGTGAAAATAGCCGTCATACCCAAAACATTAGCCTGAGCCTCTCGAAGACTGGCAACCGCTTTTAAGCTACTGCCTCCGGTAGAAATCAAATCTTCTACCACAACCACCTTTTGATTAGGCTCCAAATGCCCCTCTATGCTATTTTGCAAACCGTGTGCTTTGCTTGAAGGACGGACATACACAAATGGCAAGCCCATAGCTTCTGCTACTAATACGCCTTGCGCAATGGCTCCTGTTGCCACACCTGCTATCACTTCAACATCAGGATAATGGGTTTTAATCAACTTAACAAACTCATCTCTAATTAAATTACGAATCTCAGGGTATGATAAAGTCAATCGATTATCGCAATAAATAGGACTTTTCCAACCGGACGCCCAAGTAAAAGGATTTGCAGGTTGTAATTTTATTGCTTTTATTTGTATTAATTTTTCAGCAACGATTTGTTTAGTTGATAACATAATTTTTAATATTTAAATGCATCCGCAAATGTATAAAATTTTCTTTAATGACACCCCTATTTTAATAGAAGAAGGAGATTCTAATACTGAACTCTCCCCAATCACTACTAAAAAAGATTTAAAATCTATTCTTTTTCAATTCTTAAGCAACGAAAACAGAGAGCCTCTAAATCTGATACATTCTTCTCCTGAAACAGTTTTTGATTGGATAAAAGACATCTTAGTATATATAGAAGCTGCCGGAGGACTGGTTGAAAATGACGATGCTGAACTGTTGTTTATTCACAGATTGGGCGTTTGGGATTTGCCCAAGGGAAAAATAGAAGAATGCGAGACTCCCGAAACAGCTGCGTATAGAGAGATAAAAGAGGAGTGCCAAATTCAATCACACACTTGTCAACAGCATTTAAAAGACACTTATCATATTTATGAGCAAGGTGGAGATTGGTTTTTAAAGAAAACATATTGGTTCTATTTCAAAACCACTGATAATGACGAAACACCGCAACCTCAAACCGAAGAAAATATAGAACGCGTGGCGTGGTTAGAAGGTATGGAGGTCGATTTGGCTTTATTAGACACTTATCCTTCTATTGAAGAGGTTTACGCTGCTTACCAAAGTATTTTAGAATAAAGAATTCTCAATCAATTAAGAATAAATGAACGTTAAATCTATTTTAATAAGCCTTATTTTAAGTCTATTTCTTTACACCAATTTGAGTGCCCAAGAATTCGGAGGACACCCAAGTGGCATTAAATGGCAAAATATCAACACCCCAAATCTAAGGGTTATTTTCCCTAAAGGACTCGAAAAGAGAGCTTATCGTATTGCATCTATTATCAACCACATTAATCAAAATAACACATATTCTGTTGGTTATCAATCCAAAAAAATAGATTTAATATTACAAACCAATCAGGTTATCTCGAATGGTTTTGTGACCTTAGCCCCTTATAGGAGTGAATTTTTTGGAACAGATTTACAAAATCCTAACAGGCTTGGCTCACTCGACTGGCTTGATGTTCTTTCTCTTCACGAGTACCGCCACAGCTTGCAATACACCAATGGAAGAAAAGGATTTACTGAATTTTTATCTGCTTTTCAAGGGCAGTTCGGCTGGACTTTTGGCTTACATTTGGCTTTACCGGCTTGGTATTTTGAGGGTGATGCCGTAAATGCCGAAACCTTTTTAAGTCGAGCCGGACGAGGAAGAACCCCTGCCTTCTTCAAAGAGTTAAGGGCTAACTTCCTCAGCGATAAAGATTATTCATATATGACAGCGCGTAATGGTTCCTTTAAAAGAATGCTACCAAGCCATTACCCTATGGGGTTCACCATTGTCAATTATGTTAGAAACAACTACGGACAACAAGTCTGGAGAAATATTTTAGCTGATGCAGGTCGATACAGAAGCGTCTTATACCCTTTTTCCGGAGCCATGCAAAGACACACCGGAAAACGAGCACCAGAAATGTATCACTTAGCGTACAACAACCTAAAACAACAATACACAAAAGAGTTAGAAAACATCGTATTGATTCCTACCGAGAATGTAATGCCTAAAGCTAAAAGAACAGTAACCAATTACAATTACCCTCAAATATTAAATGACGGAAGCATTGTTGCCATAAAAGACAGCTACAAAACCATCAGTCATTTAGTGCATATAAAAGACGGTAAAGAAACTCAACTTTGTAATTATGGTCAAGCTCCTTCCTATTTCTTATCAGAAAAAAACGGGAAAATAGCTTGGGTAGAGTTACAAAAAGACCCAAGGAGATTTAACCGAAATTATACCAGAGTGGTAACCTACGATATAAATACCCACAAGAAACAATACATTACTTCTAAGAGCAAATATTTCTCTCCTGAGTTTTCTTCAAAAGGAAATCAAATAGTAGTGGTTCAAGCCAATGAAGAAATGCAAAACAATTTGGTAATTATTGATGCTAACAATGGGAAAGTCATTAAAACCTTACCCAATCCTAAAAATGATTTTTTAGCTTTCCCCAAATGGGCAGACCAAGACAACAGTATTATTTTTCTAGCTAAACGCAATTCTCAATTAGCTATTCTAAAATACAAGCTAAACACACAAACAACTACAGAGCTAACCGATTGGACAACCCACACGATTGCCGATATTGATGTGGTAGGCAATACTGTATATTATACCTCATCATACAGCGGAATTGACAACATCTATTCGGTCAATACCTCCGGCGACAAAAAAATTACCCCAATTAGTTCTGTAAAAATAGGAGCTTACTCTCCTACTGTATCTAAAGACCAAAAAAGATTGATAATGACAGAGTTTTCCGATATGGGAAACCTACTAACAGAAATGAATCTAAGTAAATTAGAAAAGTCTCAACAGGTCTTCTCTTATAAAGAGCCTATTGATATGGAGAAATACCATATAGAAACCAATAAGTACGAACACAATATATTAAACGAGATTCCTGACACGACTTACGAAGTAAAACCCTACAAGGGATTTCTTAAAGGTATGAAACTGCACAGCTGGACATTGGGAGCTATAGAAGAAGACCCTACTTTTTCATTACACTTCAGTAATATTTTGACGAATCTAAAAGGGAGCCTAGGGGGGCTATACAGCAAAAACGAAAACCGCTTGAATTATTTTGGCAATATTATTTACAGCAAATGGTTTGTTGAAATAGGTGGACACGTCAATATCCGAAACAGAAACTGCCTTGACCTCTATAATTCATACTACATTCGTGCGAACACATTTAGAGAAAAAAGCTATAGCCTATCTTTATCTGTGCCTTTAAACTGGAATAAAGGAAGTTTTAATTTTAGCCTACAACCTCAAGTAGCATATACCTATTACAAAACATATAATTACAAAACGATACCGGACGCAAGGCCTTTAAAAAGAAGCTTTAAATTTAGAAGCCTTGAAAGTAGCATTGTCTTTTCTGCTACACAAATGAAAGCGAGACAAAATGTTCAAACTCGTTATGGAATCATTTTAAGTGCTCAATATCAAACATCTTTAACGTCAAGCATTAAAGCAGAACGCATCAATGCCAATGGAAGCCTATTTTTGCCTGCTTTAATGAGAAATCACGGTATTAAAATTGATGCTAACTGGCAAAAAGAACTTTTTAATAACCATTTCAAATACATAGATGAATTTATCTATACAAGAGGTTATAGTGCTTCGCCTAATGATGAAATACAAAAAATATCATTCAACTACGCCTTACCGTTAGTCTATCCTGATTGGGGTTTTGGAGGCATTACCTACTTTATGCGAATAAGAGCTAACTTATTTTACGATATGAGTAAAGTGAGCTTTTTTAACAAAAATATCAAACAAAACTCTTATGGCATAGAACTCTTCTTTGATAATACGATATTCAATGCTCTTCCTATAAGTTTCGGATTGAGAGAGTCATTTTTATTGAATAAGGATATTTTATATCCGAACAGAACACATTATTTTGATTTTATGATTAAAATAGGACTCTAAAAAACTTAATCAATACCATTTGAAATAATACCCACAAAAAAAGGCTACTTTTTCTTTAAAAAAGAACTTAAATAAAAACTACTAACAAACTGGATACAAATACATTAATCTCCATAATACAATAAATTCACAAATAATTAATTTAAATTAGCGAACAATAACTATCTTTGCCGATTATTAAAAAACAAAACAGTCTATTATATGGCAGTGATGCAGAAAACATTAAAAGAGAACATTTCTTTCGAGGGGAAAGGCTTGCATACGGGTGTTCATACCAAAATGGTATTAACTCCTGCACCTGAAAATACGGGATATGTTTTTATTAGAACAGATTTACCCGGACGTCCTCAGGTAAAGGCAGTTGCAGAATTGGTGTCCGATACTTCCAGAGGAACTACTATAGAATATAGAGGAGTAAGTATCAGCACAATAGAGCACGTTCTTTCTGCTTTATATGGTTTAGAAATAGACAATTGTTTTATAGAAATAGACGGTCCTGAGGTGCCTATCTTAAAAGGAAATGCTATTGATTTTGTTGAAGGCATCAAATCTGTAGGCACTGTTCCTCAAAAAGAAAAAAGAGTTTATTTCAATGTAAGAGAAAATATTTATCATATTGATACAGAAAAAAACGTAGAGTATTTTGCTGTTCCTGAAGATAAATACAGTTTAAACGTGTTGATTGATTATAATTCTGATGTATTAACCAATCAATATGCTCACCTTGATGACTTACGTCTGTTTGCTACAGAAATAGCTTCTGCAAGAACTTTCGTTTTTCTTCATGAAATAGAATTCTTAATTGAAAAGAACCTTGTAAAAGGTGGTGATTTAGAAAATGCTATTGTTATTGTTGACAAAGAAGTTAGCCGAGAAACATTAGATAAAATTACTGAATTTTTCCACCAAGATAAAGTAGAGGTTATTCCTGAACAAGGTATCTTGAATAATTTGGAATTACATTATCACAACGAACCTGCCAGACATAAATTATTGGATATTGTAGGCGATTTAGCTTTAGTTGGTTACCCTATACGCGGTAAGATATTAGCACGCCGTCCGGGACACAAATCGAATGTGGAATTTGCAAAGAAAATGCGAGCTATTGCTAAAAAGCAATTGTCAGGCAATGCAAAACCGAATGTAAACCTAAATGCTAAGCCTTTATACAATATCAACGACATCAAAAATATATTGCCTCATCGTTCTCCTTTTTTATTGGTGGACAAAATAATGGCAATGACAGAAACATCGGTTATAGGTGTTAAAAATGTGACAATGGACGAGCCGTTTTTTGTCGGACATTTTCCGTTTGAACCTGTTATGCCGGGAGTTCTGATTATTGAAGCTATGGCGCAAACCGGTGGTATTTTAGTTTTGGGTACAGTTGAAGACCCTCAAAATTATGCCACTTATTTTATGAAAATAGACTCGGTGAAATTTAAGCACAAAGTCATACCGGGAGACACTTTAGTTTTTAAATGCGACCTAATCGCTCCTATACGAAGAGGTATTGCTCAAATGAAAGGATTAGCTTTTGTTGGAGACACTTTAGTTGCTGAAGCAGAATTAATGGCGCAAATTTCAAAAGTAAAATAAAACCACTTTTTTAGATGAAATCAACTTTATCAGATATTCACCCTAATGCACAAATTGGGGAAAACGTAACTATTGACTCTTTTGTGAAAATAGAAGAAGATGTTATAATAGGCGAAGGCACTTGGATAGGAAGTAATGTTACTATTATGAACGGTGCCAGAATTGGTAAAAATTGCAGAATCTTTCCGGGAGCAGTTATTTCTGCTATTCCTCAAGATTTGAAGTTTAAAGGAGAAAACACCACTGCTGAAATAGGCGACAACACTACTGTTAGAGAATGTGTTACAGTAAATAGAGGAACTGCTGCTAAAGACAAAACAGTGGTAGGAAGCAACTGTTTACTAATGGCTTATGTACACGTAGCCCATGATGCTATTATTGGTAACAACGTCATTATAGCGAACTCTGTTCAGATAGCCGGTGAAGTTGAAATAGACGATTGTGCCGTAATAGGCGGAACATCTGCTTTTCATCAGTTTGTAAGAGTAGGAAAATACGCTATGGTTTCCGGAGGTTCTTTGGTAATGAAGGACGTTCCTCCTTTTTCAAAAGCGGCAAGAAATCCTTTATCTTATGTAGGAATCAACTCTGTTGGTTTAAAAAGACGAGGCTTCTCTACTGAAAAAATAGATGAAATACAAAGCGTATATCGTGTATTATTCCAAAGCGGTTTGAACAATAAATTAGCTGTAGAAGAAATTGAAAAAACATTCGCTTCTTCTGAAGAGCGTGATGAAATTCTAAATTTCATTAAAAGTTCAGATAGAGGACTAATGAAAGGCTACCGTCAAGAATAATTTTTTCAGAATTAATTTCATCGTTTTTATAACGACAACAAGAAACGGTAAAAGTATCTTTAAATATGTTATGGGCTAAACAAAAACAGAGTACAAAATTTTATATTGTTGCTTTTAGCTTCATAATCATTAATATAACGAGTCTGTTTTCTTGTGCCCGAATTGTAGCTCCGGAAGGAGGTCCTAAGGACATTACGCCTCCTAAGGTAGAGGTCTGTTCTCCACCACAAAAGGCTCTGTCTTTCTCTGGAAATAAACTGAAAATAAAATTCGACGAATATATTGTTTTAAAGGATTTTAATCAGCAGTTTATGAGCTCTCCTCCTTTAAAGCAAACGCCAAAAGCAATTTTAAACGGCAAAACCTTAACTTTAAAATGGAAAAACGACACATTAAAACCCAATACCACTTATACTTTTTGGTTTAGAAAAGCCATTACAGATTTTCGTTCAGGAAACACTTTAGACGACCTTAAATATACTTTTTCTACGGGTCAGCAATTGGACTCTCTGAGCTTAGGAGGAACTATACTAAACGCTAAGACTTTAGAACCGGAAAAAGATGTTTGGGTTTTGCTTTATACTGACAGCGCCAACACACCTTTACAAACCAAAATCGCTGATTACCTTTCTAAGACCGATGAAGAAGGTCATTTTAAAGTGGTTAATCTACCCTCAAAATCCTTTTATATAACAGCTTTAAAAGACGTTAATAAGAATCTTCTATTTGATTTAAACAGTGAAGAGTTGGCGTTTTCTAACACTTTGTTTGAAGCCCATTACAGTCCACAAGACAGTTTAAAAAACACCCAAGACAGTTTAAATGTGGCTTCCCATGAACCTGATGTAACATTATTTTTGTTTCAAGAGTTTCAACAAAATTGTTATTTGAGTAGTTCTGAGCGTAAAAAAGACCACTTATTACAATTTATTTTTAATCAGCCTAACGATTCTTTACCTCAAATACAATTAGAAGGGGCTAATGAGGCAATGTACCTGCTTGAAAGCAATTCCACAAAAGATTCTATAAATGTTTTCTTATGTGATAGTGCGCTTATAAAAAGCGATACCATTACCGCTGTTTTAGATTATTATAAAACAGACACCAGTTTTCAGCTTAAAAAAACGCAAGAAAAAGTGTATTTAGCTAAAGCGGTTTCCGAAAGCAAGACTGATGAAAGTGAAAAAAACAGCTATTTAACTTTTGAAAAAACGGCATCTTCACAAGCTTTCTTCAAGCCTTTTGTGTTAAATAGTTCTTTTCCTATTAAGCAAATTGATTTAGACAAAATACATCTTTTCAAAAAGGAAAAAGAAGAATACAATATTCAAAACAAACCTCTTAAGATAGAGTTAGTTCATCTTAAACAAATGCTTTTCGATTACGACTTAAAAGAAAATACCTCTTATAAAATAGAACTTTTACCGGGTGCTGTTAAGGATTATTTAGGACGTTCTAACGACACTACAACTATTCTTTTTAAAAGCAATAGCGAGTTAGATTACGCTTCTATTAAACTAAAAATACGAGCTGTGAAAAAAAGGAATACCTTAGTGCAGCTATTAAATGATAAAGAACAGTTGATAAGCTCTTTTTATACTCAAAAAGATAGCGTCTTTAACATTCCTCATTTAAAAGTTCAGAAGTATATTATTCGTTGCTTCTTTGACGACAACGGCAACCACCATTGGGACACAGGGAATTACAGCCTAAGACAACAAGCCGAGAAGGTCATACAATACCCTAAAGAAATTCCTACCAAAGGAGGTTTTACCCAAGAAATTGTTTGGGATTTAAAACAAGAAGAATAATATAAGCTCTTGTTAGCCAAAATATTAATCACTTTTACAAAACAAAAGAAACTCCTTATTGACGAAAACTTTTAAAAATTGCTTTTTTCGTCAATAAGGATTTTTTTTGCAGAAAAAATAAATAATAAATAGAGCATTATACTTAGATAAATTAAGACGATTACGAGGTCAAAACCTTATAAAACAGGTATTAGGAGGAGTGGGAAATCTACACTTTTAGAAGCCTTTAATTCCCCTAGAAACAAACCTTACCAACGCCCATCTGTAATAGCATAGCCATCTCTACGAACGGTCATTATATTCTCAAAAGCATCATCCGCTCCTCTTACTTTCAACAAAAACAATGATTTTAGAATACGCCTTGTTAAAGGTTCCAAAGGCATTAATTGGTCTTGATTAACATATTGCATAAACTTAAATACTTGCTTCTCATTATACTTATCTTGCCCTTGAACAAAGCCCGGCATATAGTAAATGGTATGAGTTCCTTTTGAAAAAGCTTCCCACGAAGAAGAAGCTAAAAAGCCGTGTAAAGAACGTTTTGAAGCCACTAAAGGATACAAGCCTGTAAATTGAGCATCTTCCACAGGAGAACCGATAAACAAAGCCGTTTCCTTAATATGATGAAATAAGCTCTGGTATATTTTAACAGGTGCCAAAAAGTTAATCTGATTAACGCGCTCTGCCTCCTCTGAGGCAATATCTAAGGCAGACTGTATAGTTGTAGAATCGCCCGAAGCAACCAGTAAATAATCTATATCTTGATGTTCATTCTTAACAGACTGAATGAAACGTTCTACCTGTTCTTCATCTTCAAAATCACAAGTAAAATTGAAGTTAAGAGATTGATAATCGGAACCCGCTAATTCCTTTTCGTCTTTATAGTGCGCCAAGACATCGGCACCCCACTCCAAAGCTTGCTTTAACAAATGCTGACCTATTAAGCCACCTGCTCCTAACAGCAACAGCTTTTTTCCTTTCATAGGCTGATATTGAAAAGCAGGAGTATTGGTCTTCTTTTGAGGCATCAAATAGGTAAACGCACCATACTTTCCCCCTACTCCGGCCGCTGCACTTAGTATTTTTTGTCCGGCTTTTAGTTGTCCACTTTGATGAAGCAAAGACCAACTTAACAAAACGGTAGCTCCTGACACATTGCCAAACTGATGTTGAGCTTCTAAATACATTTTTTCTAAAGGAACATCAAGTTGCTTAGCCGCCTCGTGCAAAATAGCATTACCGGTTTGATGAGGAATCAAACAATCCAATTCTTCCGTTTTCCATTCTGTTTTTTCAAGAATAGAACGACTACTTCGTACAATATTAACAATGGCGCGGTCTTTAATCACGCTTTCCGACATATATAAATTCCACATCTTATCCACCCCCACATAGTCTATCATCTTTAAGTCCTGCGCATTTTCTATTTGCAACAAGCCCTCTTTTGTTTCGCCCTCCTCTTTAGACAAAATAATAGCGCCTGCTCCATCTCCAAAAGTTACGAAAGAAACAAATTTACTTTTTTCCGTTAGAAAACTTGACATCGTTTCTGTATGAGCTACAGCTACATATCGCGCCTCAGGATGATTTTGAAGATACTCCATTGCGCGTTCTAAATTCAAATTGAAACCGGAACAACCGGAACACAAAGTAAAAGTAGGACTTAGGTTATCTGTTTTTACAAAATAAGTTTTAACGGTTGCTGCTATACCCGGAGCCTGCTCATGAGGAGATACCGTAGAAACAAACCAAGCATCTATATATTCAGGGTTAATATTAGCATCTTCAATAGCCGACTCTATCGCCCTAACACATAAATCTGTAGCCGTTTCTGTTTTAAAAACATACTTCTTTTTAGGAGGAAAAGGAACCACTGTTTGACGATTTTTGAAGCCCATTTTATACTCCGTAAAATAATCAAAAGGCGTTACTTCAGGATGCTTCTCTTTAAACGCTTTAAAACGTACGCTTTTTAATATCTTAGACTCGTCAAAGCCTTTTAAGTACCCCATTTGGGTAGCTTGATAAATATCTTGATTGCTGACTTTGTATTGACCGACAGCGTGCCCTATTCCTTTAAAAATATAATTATCCATATTTTGAAATATCGTTTTATTGTATAGCCTCTATTGTTCCTTTTGAAGGATTAATAATCAATTTATTTTTCTTCAAAAAATGGATCGGCATATAATGTATTTGATTGAATTGAGGGAAAATAACTTTTGTCTGATACATCTTTACATCATTCCAAACAATTTCTATATCAGAATATTCCGGCAAAAGATAAGGAAAACCTATTCCCTCTTGATGTTTTATTTGAACACCATCTTCCTTAGCTCCCTCTTGGCTCACAGCATTTTGTGTTTTCTCTTTTTTACTTATTGTCAACCAAACAGGATTCCCCGAAGTTTTATCGGCAACAAGTCCTTTTTCTGCATCAAAATAACACAAAAGATAACGCCCTAATTTATCAACATCTATTGTTATGGTTTTCTGAAAATGCGCTTGAGAAATATGCCCCAAGAACAAACTTTCATAATAACGCTCTTTTTCGTCTAAGGCTCGTAGCATTTCTTTTACAGCCATTCCATCAGGAGGATTGGTATTAAGCGCCCCCATAATTCTAAATTTCCTTTTTCTGATTTTCAACAAGGTTTTGGCTGCATCTTTAGCCATTTCCTCCAAAGTTTTGTGTCGAACAATTTTATTGGTAACCGGAATGCGCTTGGTAATACTATCCTCTTTTACCAACTTATAGCCTTTCTTATCTTCTTGAATAATACTTTTTGATAAGCTCAATTCTCTGAAAACAAAAGGTTCAGTCTGAACATTGGGCTTTACAAAAGCGTTCTGTTTAAGTTCAACAAAAGCACTTTTAAGGATTTGATTAAGATTTTGAGTTGAAATTTCTTGCTTCTTATCCTCTATAAGAAAGCTTCTACTCTTGTCTGCAAGCGACTGTGTTTCTGTTGTTATACCGGTTATTTCATACTGCTTATGATTCGATTCAACCAAGGGTTTTAAATGAATTAAGTCTTCAGAAAAGTCAGCATAAGGCGCCTTAGTATATTGAGTTTCTGTCCATTGTATATTGATTTTCAAATGGGTCTTCGGTAGTGCATAAACGTATGTCGGTTCCTGCTGATTAACACCGGACAAATGATTGGTATTAGGAACAATTTTGATACTAGAAGAACAGGAAACCAAAGCATAAGCTAAAGTTAATACCACTGTTTTCTTTATAAAAGCCACTGCTCGTTGCATATAATAGTTGTTTTTATTTCAACCCGCAAATTTAAATATAAAAACCCAATCATTAATACTATAACACTATTTGTTATTTGAAATCGTCGAAAAACAGAAAATACCCCCTTTTTATTACACAAAACCCATTTTTTATTTTAAAAAATCATTAAAAAGAACTTAAATTTTGAAGAAAAAAGGTTATTTTTGAGAATTATTAACGTTTAAATTAAAAAGCAAAATGAAAAAAGGATATATTTTCCCATTGTTATTGGTCTTGATACTTTGGGCTTGTGAGGGCAATCAAAATAAAAAAGTAAACCATTCTGAACCGGAAAATGAAATTCTGGACGACGGACACAGTTCGGAAATAGCCTTAGACTGGGACGGTATTTATAGCGGTTTAACGCCTTGTGCGAGCTGTCCGGGAATTTTAACAACTGTTATTTTAAATGAAGATCATACCTTTACACAAACTCGTTTCTATTTAGGAGAAGCCTCTCAACCATCTACGGAACAAGGCTCTTTTTCTTTTACCAAAGAAGGCAATGCTGTTGTCTTAGAACAAAATGGTGGCGACAAAGTAATGTATGCCGTTGGCGAAAACTGTTTGATAATGTTAGACAAAAACGGTCAAACAGCCAGTTCTGATTTGGCATACCTTTACGAGTTAAGCAAGCTATCTAACGACTCCATTGTTTTTTCAGAAGAGCAAGCAATAAAAGGCTTATTAGTTTTGGGACATGAAGTGGCTACCTTTTCGCCTTGTGGCTCCAGCAAAATATACTGGATAGTTAATTCCGAAAAAACAGACTTGCAAAAATGGTATCAAAAAGCCGTAGGAACAGGAGCTGAACCTTACACTCCTGTCATGGCAGAATTAATCCTTTTGGATAAAGGCAAAGTTGGAGACGGATTTGCAGAGGCATACGAGTCTGTTTTAGAAGTAAAAGAAATAAAAAAAGTAGAGGCTATTAGCCCCGATAATTATTGCAAAGAATAAAAATAGTATGTTATGGACATTTTAGAGATTTGGCATTACTTGGCCATCGCTTCAGTAATTGCTTTTATTATTGAAATTTTCATCGTTAGCTTTGTGTTTGCCTCCATAGGCATAGGATTGGCGTTAGCTGCTTTGGGCAGTTATTTGGGTTTAGAACAAGAATGGTTAATCGCTTTGTTTTCCATAGGAACGGCGTTAAGTTATTTCCTTATTAAGCCTATTATGAACAAATATTTATACCAATCGAACGATTTAAAAACCAATCAAAATGCCCTCATTGGGAAAACCGGAAAAGTAACGGAGGCGATTGATAACGAAAAAAATACCGGACGAATTTCCATTGACGGAGACGATTGGCGAGCCAAGACAAGCCACAGCAGCCCAATTGAAGTGGGAGAAATGGTAAAAATCATTGAAATAGATAGTATTATATTAATTGTAGAACCTTTAAATTAAATGTAAAATGGGATTAAGTATTGTTTTAGGGGTTATAGCCCTTTTCGTGATTGCGTTTGTTGTTTCAGGAGTTAAAATTGTACAACAATCGGAGGTCGTTGTTATTGAACGCTTAGGTAGATATAGCGGAACCTTAAGTTCAGGAATTAATATTATTATTCCGATTATTGATAAGCCGAGAAATATCACTTGGCGTTATGTCATTGAAGGCATGGACGGACAAAAATATATTCGTTTCAAAGACAAATCAAGAATAGATTTAAGGGAAACAGTGTATGATTTTCCAAAGCAAAATGTAATCACTAAAGATAATGTGAATGTACAAATTAACGCTTTATTGTATTTCCAGATAATGGATCCTGTAAAGGCCATTTACGAAATAGAGAATTTGCCTGACGCTATCGAAAAGCTCACCCAAACGACTCTCAGAAATGTAATTGGAGAATTAGAGTTAGATGAGTCTTTAAGCTCTCGCGACACCATCAATAGCAAGTTAAGAACGATTCTTGATGAAGCCACCAACAAATGGGGTGTAAAAGTCAATCGTGTGGAATTGCAAGACATCAACCCTCCTGAGGACATCAAGGAAGCTATGGAAAAACAAATGCGTGCAGAACGAGACAGACGTGCTGCTGTTTTAGAGGCTGAGGGACAAAAGAAATCGAAAATATTAGAAGCAGAAGGTTTTAGAGAAAGTGAAATTAAAAAAGCTGAGGGAGAAAAACAATCTGCTATTTTAAAAGCAGAAGGTCAAGCTGAAGCTCGTATAAGAACCGCAGAAGCTGAGGCAGAAGCCATCAAATTGGTTACCTCTGCTATCAACGCAAAAGACGGCGACCCTATTAATTATTTAATAGCTTCTAAATACATAGAAACCTTACAAGAAATGGTTTCCGGAGAAGACAACAAAACCATCTATATGCCTTATGAAGCCACCGGTGTGTTAAGCTCTCTGGGAGGTATAAAAGAAATGTTGGGACAGAAATAGAAGTCGTCAATTAATTTAAAAATGAAAAAGGTATATCCTTCGAAACTATCGTATGGATTGGTATTACTTACGCCCATAATAAGCCTTATACCAATGGTTTTAATCGCTTATCAAGATGGTTGGAGGATATCTCTTTTTCTTGTTTTAGGGCTTCTTATCATTGTTAATGCCTTTGTTTTACATTTATTTTTAAAAACAGACTATACCATTGAAAATGAAGAACTCAAAATACGTTCCGGCTTTTTCAAAGAAAAACCAATTGCTATTTCAGAAATTAAAGCCATACGAAAAACCAATAGTATCATAAGTGCGCCTGCCGCCTCTTTTGACAGGATTGAGGTTAAATATAAAGTCTTTAACACCATTATTATATCGCCTAAAGATAAAAAAGATTTTATTCAGCATTTAAAGAAAATCAATCCTAATATTGATAATCAAGTTGTTTTATAGTATTACTTATTTTCCTACCCACACACTTAAGCATAGTTTTAAGCTTACACAAGCATTAAAAAACAAATAATTTCAAAAAGAAGCCGTCCTTTTGTGTCAGCCTTTTTTTATTAAGCTATTATTTGTACCTTTGCAAATGGTTTAGAGAGACTCAGCATTCAATTGATTTTCATTATCCAACAATAGATAATCAATTGACAATCAAACATAGCTCTTTGAATCTAATTCTATATTAAGATAAAAAATATGAGTGTTATATTAGAAAAATTAGAAGGTGTTAAACTTCGTTTTGACGAGGTTTCCGAATTAATAACCGATCCTGATGTAATATCAGATATGAAGCGTTATGTCAACCTTAATAAGGAGTACCGTAATTTAGAACCAGTAGTTAAAGCTTATAAGGTATATAAAGACATTATCAGCAACATTGAGGTTTCAAAAGACATATTAGCCAATGAAAAAGATGAGGAAATGCGCGAAATGGCTAAAATGGAATTAGATGATTTAGAAAGTCAAATAACACCTTTAGAGGAGGAAATCAAAATTCTTCTTTTGCCTGCTGACCCCGAAGATGATAAAAATGCTGTTTTAGAAATTAGAGCAGGTACAGGAGGAGATGAAGCCGGTATTTTTGCAGGTGATTTATATAGAATGTACAGTAAATATTTCGATTCCAAAAATTGGAAATACAGTATTACTTCTTCAACGGAAGGTACTTCCGGAGGTTTTAAAGAAATAATCGTAGAGGTAACAGGCAACAAAGTATATGGTACTCTAAAATACGAATCCGGAGTACACCGTGTGCAACGTGTACCTCAAACAGAAACTCAAGGAAGGGTACACACTTCTGCAGCATCGGTGGCTGTTTTGCCTGAGGCTGAAGAATTTGATATAGAATTAAATGCCGGAGATATTAGAAAAGACACTTACTGTTCTTCGGGTCCCGGAGGTCAATCTGTAAATACCACTTATTCTGCAGTGCGATTAACACACATTCCTACCGGTATTGTGGTGACTTGTCAAGACCAAAAATCGCAGTTGAAGAACTTAGATAAGGCAATGAAAGAGCTAAGAACCAGAATCTACAACTTAGAGCATCAAAAGTTTCTTGATGAAATTTCTTCTAAAAGAAAAACAATGGTTTCTACCGGTGACCGCTCTGCTAAGATTAGAACTTACAACTATCCTCAAGGAAGGGTAACAGACCACAGAATTGGGCTTACTTTGTATAACCTAAGTGCTATAATGGACGGTGATATTCAAGAAATTATCGACAAACTACAAGTAGAAGAAAATACCGAGAAGCTGAAAGAAAGCGGTATGTTATAGATTTTAGAAAAAAAACACAAAATGAATTACAAACAGTTAGTTGCCGAAATAGAAAAAAAGAAAAGCTTACTTTGTGTGGGTTTAGACACTGATGTTCAGAAAATACCACAACATTTACTCAAGTCAGACGACCCTATTTTTGAATTTAACAAAGCGATTGTTGACGCTACAGCGAACTACTCTATTGCCTTTAAACCAAACTTAGCATTCTACGAAAGTGTCGGTTTAGAGGGGTGGAAAAGTTTAGCCAAAACCATTGATTATATCAACGAAAAGTACCCCAAAATATTTACTATAGCAGATGCCAAGCGTGGAGATATAGGAAATACTTCTAAAATGTATGCTAAGGCGTTTTTTGAGAATTTAAACTTTGATGCGGTAACCGTAGCACCTTATATGGGCAAGGATTCTATCAGCCCTTTTCTTGAATATGACAATAAGTGGGTAATCGTTCTTGGCTTAACCAGTAATATAGGTTCCAAAGATTTTCAATTATTCGAAAATAAAGACAATAGAAAATTGTACGAAGAAGTGCTTTACAAATCAAGTCAGTGGGGCAACAAAGAAAATATGATGTATGTTGTGGGTGCTACACAATCGGATATGATAGCTAATATCCGCAACATTTTACCAGAACATTTCTTATTGGTTCCCGGAATTGGAGCACAAGGAGGCGACTTAGAAGCTGTAATCAAGAAAGGAAGCTCTCCTGACAAAGGCTTGATTATTAATTCCAGCAGAGGTATTATTTACGCTGATTCTTCAGAACAATACGCTACAATAGCTGCTGAAAAAGCCAAAGAATTACAACAAAATATGCAAAGCATAATGTAAGTTAATAGCCTTGCTCTAAAAATTCACCTAAACAATTAGACTTCAAAGGTTTTCTGAAACTTTTGAAGTCTTTTTTCAGTATATTTCGTAAATGTATCACTATGAAAAGGAATTCTTTTCTTTTTATACAATGCAACTTTTTTCTAGTTTTATACGTTATATAAATGTTCTATAATTCTAAATAAATAACACACTTCTTAAAATAAATACACACAAAATAATTTTCTGGAGTGTAAAGGGGTTGCCTTGGCAACCCCTTTTTTGTCTTCATTTCCAACACTCTACCAAAAAACTACTAAAAAAACAAAACCCCAAAAACGCTTTGTGTCTTTGAGGTTTTAATTAGTAAGATATATTTACCTTATATATTAGTATCTAATCAAATAGTCTTATTACTTATTATAAGAATGCTTTTAGTAAATTACTTTTTGACATATGTCTTAATTTTCTAATGGCTTTTTCTCTAATTTGACGTACACGTTCTCGAGTCAAATTAAATTTAATACCTATCTCTTCTAAAGTTAATTCCGGACGACCAATACCAAAAGAATCTTTTAATATTTCAGACTCTCTTTGAGATAAGGTAGAAAAAATACGCTCTATTTCTGTACTCAACGACTCTTGTATCAAAGAATTATCCACTTTTGGAGAATCTGTATTCTGAAGCACATCCAATAAAGTACCGTCTTCAGCTTCTCCGAAAGGCGCATCTACAGAAACATTTTTACCCGACACGCTTACTGTATCTTTTATCTTTTCAACAGGAATTTCTAAAATCTCAGATAATTCCTCAGGGCTTGGTTTTCTTTGGTATTTTTGCTCAAACTCCTGAATAGTTTTTTTGTATTTTCCAAGCGTAGTTACTTGATTTAAAGGAAGTCTTACAATTCTTGACTGTTCGTTTACCGCTTGCATTATAGACTGACGAATCCACCAAACGGCATAAGAAATAAACTTAAAACCACGTGTTTCATCAAATTTCTCAGCGGCCTTTATTAAACCTAAATTCCCCTCGTTAATTAAATCGGGTAAACTTAAACCTTGATTTTGATACTGTTTAGCCACCGAAACAACAAAACGAAGATTGGCACGAGTCAATTTTTCTAAAGCTACTCGGTCTCCCTTACGTATTCTTTGCGCTAATTCTACTTCTTCATCAATTGTAATCAACTCATAACGAGCTATCTCTTGAAGATATTTATCTAAAGAAGCACTCTCTCGGTTGGTAATAGATTTGGTAATTTTAAGTTGTCTCATCTTAAATCATTAAAAAAGAAAATAATTCGCAAAGATAAAGCTTTTTACTCAAAACATAAGGTTTTTGATTTGATATTTTTCGTATTTTTGGGAAAAACTTTAATTTAGTTTTATGTACACAAAATATCATAATTCTTAGTAATATTGCTACTTGTTTTTATTTCCTTTTCAAAGCAAAGAAATGAAAACGTACAGAACTGTTTTACAAAAGATTAAAGAAGTTTGATAGACCAACAAACCATAGGAAAAATATTAGATGCAGCAGAAATAGTTGATGTTGTCAGCGATTATGTTACGCTTAAAAAACGTGGCGTTAATTATATTGGTTTGTGTCCGTTTCATAATGAAAAAACACCCTCGTTTACAGTTTCGCCGTCTAAAGGTATTTGCAAGTGCTTTGGTTGTGGAGCAGGTGGAACTCCTGTTAATTTCATAATGGAGTTGGAAAGTATGAGCTATCCTGAGGCTTTAAAGCATTTGGCTCGTAAATACAACATTCCCGTACAGGAAAAGGAATTAAGTGAAGAAGAAAAAAAGGAAAAGTCGCAAATAGAAAGTTTAAGAATTGTATCCAATTTTGCGAATAAATTTTTCCACGAACAGCTTCTAAATGGTGACGAGGGGCAAGTAATTGGCAAGTCGTATTTCAAAGAAAGAGGGATTAATCTGGAAACCATTAAAAAATTTAATCTAGGTTACTGCCCCGAAAAATCGCCTACTTTATCAGAATCGGCTCAGAAAAATGGTTATCAAATGCCTTTTCTGGAAGATTTGGGCTTGGTAAAGAAAGGGCAATATGGGCATTTCGATTTTTTTAGAGGACGCGTTATTTTCCCTATTCACAATCTGTCCGGACACGCCATCGCATTTGGGGGTAGAACCTTAAAAGCCGATAAAAACACGGCTAAGTATTTCAATTCTCCGGAATCACCTTTATACCACAAAAGCGATGTGTTGTATGGTATTTTTCAAGCTAAAAAAGCCATTACACATTTAGACAAATGCTATTTGGTAGAGGGTTATACCGATGTGACCTCTATGAGTCAAGCCGGAATCGAGAATGTGGTAGCTTCTTCAGGAACGGCATTAACGCACGGACAAATACGCTTAATAAAACGCTTTACTCAAAACATTACCATTATTTACGACGGTGATGCTGCCGGCATTAAAGCCGCTTTAAAAGGAATTGACTTGGTGTTGGAGCAGGGAATGAATGTACGCGTGGTTCTATTGCCTAACGGAGAAGACCCGGATTCCTTTGTGAAATCCCAAACAAAAACTGAATTACTCGACTATCTTGAAACACAAGAAAAAGACTTCATTCATTTTAAATCGGAACTACTACTTAATGAAGCTCAAGACGACCCCGTAAAACGCGCCAATGCAATTCATAGCGTGGTATCTTCTATTGCTAAAATATCGGACAGCTTTATTCGCAATGAATTTATTCGTTCTTGCGCCTTGATTTTTTCTATTGAAGAAGCCACTCTTAACTCTGAACTTAAAAAGAAGCTCAATAAACAAATTGAGAAACTCAATAAGCTTCAGAAAAATAGCACAAGTCATCTTCCGGAAACAGGTTCAGTAACTCAGAGTCCTAGCCACAAACCTTTTGAAAAAGATTTAGACCAGTTTGGGAAAACTTATTTCCACACCATAGAAACCGCTATTTTGAAATACCTTATCAAATATAGCGAGCTTAACCTATTCATAAAGGTAGATGAACACGAAGTTAAAGAAACCTCTGTGGCTCAGTATATTTTTAATGAATTAATGATTGACGAAATCAATTTTACTAATGAAATATACGCTGATATTTTTCTGAAAGCCTACGAGCATCACAGAAATACCCAAACCTTAAATCAAGATTTCTTCATCAAACACGAAGACCCTTATATTGCTAAAACTTGTGCCGATATTATTGCTGCCAAACACGAACTAAGTATGCTTTTTGAGAAACAAAAGATTCGTGTAGAGCTAGAGCAAAACAAACTTAACGAACTCATTCCCAATGACATTATAATCTACAAAAGCCGTTCCCTCAAGAAAATAGCCAAAGAATTGGAGCAGGAATTAAGCCAATTAAACGATAATGAGCCTGAAAAAGAAAGAGCTATTTTCGAAAAATTAATGCGTGTTAATAATGCCCTAAAAGAAATGACTGCTTTGATTAATAGAATCATTCCTTAAGCTCACACAAGGCAAGTCAATCTCCAATATTATTCAATAAAAAAGCTCGGAAGTCAGAAGACCGAAATTACATAATACAGAATATTACATTTAAAATAGTAAAGCACCTTTAGCTCGGACTTCTAACTTTACAAAAAACAACTAATAAACAAAGACTTACCTTTGTTAAAGATGGAAAATATTATATCAAACCCACATTGCATTAAAAAGGCAGTCGATCTAATATTTTTAACATCTTATCTTCCGGCATAACAGGCTCTGTAGATATAACAATGTAAGAATCATATTGAGGAACATCTAAAATAATTATAGAATTTTCTTTTTCTTGAATGAAATAATAGGTTTTTCCCTTGTGCTTCTTTTTGGTCAGTTGCTCTTTATTTTTCTCGTATTCCGGATTGTCTTTAGAAGTAGCTACGATGCTTAATGTACCTTCAAACCCTTTTACAAAGTTAGCTGCATGAACCCCCTGCATGCTTATTAACAATATTCTAGTATAATTCTCAAGCTGAAAGTTATTCACTATTTTTTGAAACTTATCGTAAGGGTATTTGGTCGGTTTTATATCTGTTATTTGTTCCTCATTATCATTTATATTTTGATTATTTTCTTCTGCATAAGCCTTTTGAAATAAGGCTCCTAAATCAGCCGCTCTAACATCTTGCTCTTCAAATTTAACATCTGAGGGAGGTGTAAAAGTATTCTTTGGAAGAGAAGACAACTTCTTGAACTCAACAGCCTCAACATTAGACTCTATTCCTAATATATTGGCATTGGTTTTTAAAGGAATGCCCTTATAAACCCAAGTTTTGGCACCCAACAAACGATAAACAGTACATTTATAACCTAGAAAAGATTGCTCTCCTTCTTTATGCCCGCCTAAAGAATTAATCACTCGTTCCGCTTCTTTCTCTCTTTCTTTTTCTGTTTTGCCTTGCATAGCACTAGAAAAAGGAATGTCAAATTTTTGAGCTGTATTCTTAGCGTAATTCACTTCATAGTACTTATTTTCATCATAAATAGCCAATGTATGCTTTTTCTCTTCACTTTTAATACCGAAAATAACTACTGTAGAAGACGACTGTTCCAACTCTTTTCTTTTAGCCCCAAAATCATCCCACCATAATTCTTTAATGCCCTGCGTATTACCTGTTATTTTGTATTTAACATAACCTGATTTAATCGCATATTGAGCATAATTAGATTTTTGTGCCTGTAGTTGAACGCTTAGCATAAATATTAAGCTTAAAAAAAGTACTTTTTTCATTGTCTTGGTTTTTTAATTATATCATTGGCTAGCCTAATGCAAAGCGTAATCAAACACCTTTTGTTTCGGTCATTTTGAGTCAGCAATGATATGGTTAATATTCTAAAAATTTAAAACATTGCAATTTTACAATTTATTTTTGTGAAAAACAAAATAAAGTAAAAAAACGGGCTTGGTTGTATAGATTTATATTATCTTAGCAACCTTAAAAAATTAAAGTAGTAATTTAAATAAAATTGAATAACGTGGAAGTATTAAAACAAAGTCTTAGAGACTCTAAAACGGCGAGGTGGTTTGTACTTATAACCGTTTCATTATTAATGTTTACAGGGTATTTTTTCACAGACATTATGTCGCCCTTACAAGGAATTATTCGTGATAATTATGGTTGGACAAATGCTCAATACGGAACATTTGCCGGTTCGTATTCTTCACTCAATGTATTCCTTTTAATGTTGATATTTGGTGGTATCATCTTAGATAAAATGGGTATTCGCTTTACAGGTATGACTTTTATCGGAGTGATGGTTGTGGGCGCATTCTTCAATTACTATGCTATGACCGATACCTTTAATAATGGTGGTTTAGGTTATGATTTCTTAAATTCATTTTGGACAGATTATAAACCTTCTCTTAAATTAGCCATTATTGGTTACGCTTTATTTGGTGTGGGAGTTGAGATTGCCGGTATTACCGTGTCTCGTATCTTGGTAAAGTGGTTTAAAGGTAAAGAAATGGCATTGGCTATGGGTATAGAAATGGCAACTGCTCGTGGTGGTATGTTATTAGCCTTTTCTGGTTCTCCTTGGATTGCCGGTGACGAACAAATTGTATCTCGTCCTTTGGCTTTAGGTTTAATTTTATTGGTAATTGGCTTTTTAGCTTTCCTTGTTCATAATATGATGGATAAGAAGTTAGATAAGGAGTTAGATGCCAACCCTGCCTCTGACCCAGAAGAAGAATTTAAAGTATCTGATATCCTTAAATTATTCCAAAATTCGGGCTTTATTTACATTGCCTTATTATGTGTATTATTCTACTCTGCAGTATTTCCATTTACTAAATTTGCACCGGACTTAATGGCTCAAAAATATGGCTTTGCGACTGAATATGCGGGAAGTATCGTTGGTTTATTGCCTTTTGGAACAATGATTTTAACACCTTTCTTTGGTGCTTTCTTAGATAATAGAGGAAAAGGTGCCAGTGTAATGGTATTAGGTTCTATTTTATTAATTATTGTTCACAGTATTTTTGCTTTTGGACCTGACAACCAAATTTTCGCATTTATTGCTATGGTTGTATTAGGTTTTGCATTTTCTTTTGTACCAGCTGCGATGTGGCCTTCTGTACCAAAGATTATCCCTGAAAGCCGTTTAGGTTCTGCTTACGCAATGATATTTATGATTCAAAATGTTGGTTTAATGACTTTCCCTATGTTATTAGGTTACGTTTTAGACGCTACCAATAAGGGTAACACAGGCGCTTTAGACTACTCTAACACTATGACTTTAATGGTGGCTTGTGGTGTTTTAGCTTTATTTGTTGCTTTCTTATTAAAGAAAACAGATAAGAAAAACGGTTACGGATTGGATTTACCAAATATCGAAAAATAAATCTTATTACACATAAGATAGTTGATACAAGAGGCTGTTTTAAAAGTTGATAAAACAGCTGATATATTAGACCTCAAAAGATTTGCAAAACTTTTGAGGTCTTTTGTTTAAAAGAAAACCATTAATTTTGTCCATTACACCTAAAACGTGTATGAACAACATTATTAGGGATATACAATTAATAGTTATATATTTGCCACTTTACAAAAAGCAATAATTAGGTCTTATTTAAAAAGGTCTATTTGTTTCTGATTAATATTTTGAACGACCAATATGAACCTGTTAAAGAAAGAGTTAAAGCATATTATCCAAACTTATAAAAATGCTGCAAATAAAGAGCAGGCTTTTAAAATGTCTGCTTATATGCGGCATCAATTTCCTTTTTTGGGGATTCAAGCGCCCCAACGAGCCGATTTAAACAAACAATTGGCAGAGCAGATAAAAGCTTTTAAAATAGAGCATTTGGAATGGTTAATTATGCAACTGTGGAGTGAAAAAGAACGCGAATTTCAATACTTGGCTCTTTATATTATCAATCAAAACAAAAGGCATTTACTCCCTTCTCATATTGATTTCCTGATAGAGATTATTACTGAAAAATCGTGGTGGGATACCGTGGATGTTATTGCTCCGAATTTTATAGGTTATTTATTTAAAAATTACCCTGAACTTAAAGAAGAATACCTTCCGCAATGGGTTGATTCACCTTCTATTTGGCTCAATAGAACCGCCCTTATTTTTCAATTACGATATAAGGAAAACACTGATTTTGAATTACTGAAACAGCTTATAGAAGCCTTAAAACATAAAAAAGATTTTTTCATAAGAAAAGCCATAGGTTGGGCTTTACGAAATTATTCAAAATGCGAACCTCAATTGGTAGAAGAATACATCAAAACAGCTTCTTTAAGTCCTCTGAGCGAAAAAGAAGGACTAAAATATATTCGTAATCATTCTATCTAATTATCTATCTTTAAAAAACTGACTACTATGAAAATAGCTATTTACGGTCGCCCTGTATCTAAGTCGTCTATTACATTTATATATGATTTATTTACGCACCTGAACAAATACGAAACTAAAATTTATGTGCACACTGATTTTTATTCATTTTTGAATCATAAATTCAATTTCTTTCCCATTATTGAGGGCACTTTTAAATCATATAACGACCTGCACAGCGATTTTGATTTTATGCTGAGCATAGGTGGAGATGGAACATTCTTGGAGAGCGTTTATTTAACAAGAGACAAGGGCATACCTATAGTTGGTATCAACAGTGGACGTTTGGGTTTTTTAGCGAATATAACCAAAGAAAACACCCTTGAAGCTATCGAACATCTAATTCACGGTAAATACCGTTTAGAATCACGGACTTTACTGGCTTTAGAAAGTCAATCGGGCTTGTTTGGAGAAGCTAATACAGCACTTAACGAGGTAACTGTAATTAAAAACAACAGTTCGTCTATGATTACCATAAAAGTGTATATTGACGATGAATTTCTAAATTCTTATTGGACAGATGGTTTAATTATTTCTACCCCAACAGGTTCTACAGGTTACTCTTTGAGTGTAGGAGGTCCTATTATAATGCCGGGCACCAATAATTTTGTAATCTCCCCTATTGCCTCTCATAATCTGACTGTTAGACCAATGGTCGTACCTGATGATAAAGTCATTACAATAGAGGTAGATGGACGAGAAGACAACTATCTAGCAACCCTCGATTTTAGGTCAAAAGCCTTTGATAAAAAAGAGCGCTTAACGATTAAAAAAGCCAATTACGATATCCAAATCGTTACCTTTGAAGATTACACATTCTTTAAAACAATACGAGAAAAGTTAATGTGGGGATTGGATAAAAGAAATTAAACAATCAAAGGTTGAGTTCTTTCATTATTCCAGAAATTTTCAAACTTTATTTCGGCAAGTTAGCGAAATAATCCAAGCTTTTTTGCTTATCCAATACCAATTGAGCTTTTAAAGCCTCTAAATTAGGAAATTTCTGTTCGCTTCTTAAGTGTTTTAAAAAGTGAACCTGCACCTCTTTATCATATAAATCAGACTGAAAACCAAACAAATGCACCTCTAACTTCAAGTGATTATCAGCATTAACAGAGGGATTGGTACCCACATTCGCCATACCTTGATAGATTTGATGATTTACAAGCAATTGAACGGCATAAACACCTTTCTGAGGCAACAATTGCGCTTTGGGCAACTGAATATTAGCAGTAGGGAAATCGATTTTCCGCCCTATTTTTAGCCCATTAATCACTTTGCCTTTTACAAAATAAGAATACCCCAAAAATTGATTGGCTAAATCTATTTTCGACTCACTCAAAAAGGCTCTAATACTTGTAGAACTAATATGAATCCCATTCTCAGAAAGCGAGGGCGCTTGCTCTAACTCAAAAGCATATTTTTCGCTTAAAGTCTGTACATAATGATAATCTCCGGCTCTGTTTTTCCCTATTTTATTATCGTAGCCCATCAAGAAGTACTTCATTCGACAAGTCTTAATAAGCAGTTCTTTAATCAAGTCTTCGGCTTCAATATTCGCAAATGTTTTGTCAAAAGGAATACACAACAAATAGTCTATATCTAAAGATTGAAAAAGCTTTATTTTTTCTTGATAAGGGCTTAAATATCGAATATCAGCTTGCGGTTGGAATAACAACTTAGGGCTTTCGCAAAAGGTTATGACTAAGCTCTTTGCACCTATCACTTGGCTTTTTTCTATTAATTTATTAAGTAGTAAATGATGCCCCCGATGTAAGCCATCAAACATACCTATAGTAACAGCTGTTTTTTCTGCTTTTACATCGCTAAAAGATTGTATTACTTGCATTTACTATTTATTTTAAAACTAAGTATTTTCTAGAAAAAAACAGGGCAAATGTATAAAAAATAGTTGAACTGAACTTTAATCTGAAAACTAAAATTACGCCGTAAACACCAAGTTTAAACAACTTCAAAATTGACTTAAGTTGTAAGGTTTTAAGATTGGTTCTTTTCAATCAAAAAATATTTTTTGTTAAAATACAAGGTTTATTTAAAATAGATAAATTACTGACTTAACACCATTTGATAATCTCCTTTCCTTTTTAGGCTATGAATCCTTTTTAATAATGGCTGCTTATTATCTTTATTGCGATTGCTTGTTTGATAATATTGGGCTTTTCCCATAATAATTTGGCGAACATTTTTCAGCTTAATAAGTTCCTTATAAGGGTATTTATACTCAGCAGAAATAATCAAAACATCAATACCTTCAGTAATATAGGGGATTAACTTTAACTGTTCAGAAGATGGGCAATACAATATGTTTTTATTCTGAAAACGAAAGAAATAACCATATTGAAATAAATCCACTTCCGATTCAACAATAGCCTTTGGATATATAATATCACAATCAATCAATGTGTGATGCTTAATCCCCAAATGAGAAGCAATATTGCTTAATTGCACGCCTAATTGAGGGGTAATATTCGGCGCAACAACAAAAGAAGAAACCCCTTTTATAAATTGTAAATACACTTGATTTGCCACTTGATATACAATAATCCTCTTTTGTTTTAACTGTTTATTTTTTAACACAATACGATAAGAGAAGAAACTCATCAGTACCAAAAAAGAAGATACTATAAATGCGTAACGCTTTGATTGGTAAAGTTGATACCCTACTATCATTAAAATAAAAAGATATAAAAAGAATACTTGATAGATGTCGATGTGTAAGTCTTTTATAGTCGCATAATACCAAGTTGAAATCCATTCTAAGAAAAGCACTTGTATATCAACCAAATAATTCATTACAAGTATAATCAGTTTACTGATAGGAGTAAGATATAAAAAATGAGTGATAAAGAACAAGAAAGACAACCACAATAATAAAGTAACGATAGGTATCGTAAGTAAATTAGACACAATAAAATAGGACGGAAACTGAGAAAAATAATATAGACTAATAGGTAAAGTTCCCAATTGAGCTGCAATACTGACCGTAACCAAGACCCATATTTTTCTTGTCAGAAAATATTGGGGAGACCAGAGTTTTTGTATTTTTTTCTGAAAAAAAACAATGCTCAAAACAGCCAAATAACTTAACTGAAAACCAATATCAAATAATAAAAGAGGTTGATACAGAAGCAGGCAAAAAGCACTTGAAAAAATAGAATTATAAATATTAACTTTAAGATGAGAGTGGTTTCCTAATGCAATAAAACTAAACATAATGGTGGCTCTAAGAACAGAAGGCAAAGCTCCTGCTATAAAAGCATATAACCACATAAAGCTTAATAAAACAATAAGCTTAAAAGTCTTTCGTTTATAAAGAAAAGAAAGTTTATTTAAAAAGAATTGTAAAATAAAGTACAAAATACCAATATGTAAGCCACTTACAGCCAAAACGTGTATTACGCCATTATCAGCATAAATTTGTTGTAGTTCTGTATTAATATTATCTCTTAAACCCAAACTTAATGCCGCCACAATAGTATAGCATTGTTTTGTGATAGGATATTTTTTATAGGCATCTGATAAATAACTTCTTACTCGTTCTATTTGATAAATAAATCCCCAAGTAGGATAAATAATTTTATAATCTTCTGAAGCAATATACACTTGTTGATGAATACCTTGCTTTTTCAAATAAAGAGCATAATCAAAATCGTATAAGTGTTTAGAAGCGGTTACTTTTCTTCGTTTTGTTTTCGCAATAAGATAAGCGCCTCTTATTAATTTATGGTTGCTTTGAAGCCCCTTTTCTATGCGTGCTTGCACTAGAGTTTTTAATGGATAAAACTGCCCTTTTTGATATGTTTTTGTCAATTCTAATCGGCAAGTATAATAGGTTTCTTTTTCCTTAACAGGGCTTGTTATTTGGGCTATAAAATACTGCTCTTTATCATCATAATAAGTATTAGGGGCGGGGTTTAGACTTTGAGAACGATAAATCCCTAAAACCAAGAAAAACAAAAGTATGCTAAAGCTTTCTATTTGCTTTTTAATTTGTGGATTAATCGGGAAAAAACGAGGCATTATAATACCGGCAAAAGCAAGTAACACATAAGATAAATGTATTTGAGCTGAAAAAAAGAAAACAAGAAGTACACCACTGATGTAACTTAAAAGTAAGGGTATAAAAGTTTGTTTTCTAAACATCATTCTTTGGGTTTTGAAGACTTGTTTCCCAAAGATAGCATTTTTTATTGAATTTGGGGTAATTTATACGAAACTATTTTCTATATATTTCAGAAAATAAAATTTTTTATTGAAATAATGAGCTTAAAACAATTTATTAGTATTGGTTTAAAGGTTAATATTAGAAAATAAAAACCAATAAGCAAAAAGAGGTTCAAACAGCTATAAAACAAATAATTACAAAATACAGACGTTTTCTCAAACAACAAATAAAAAAGCTTCAAATTAGAGCATAAAAAAGGAGAAGCTAAACAAGCCTCTCCTTTTTCTTATATATTGTTTTTATATTATAAAACCAATGATTTAAAAGTTGCATTTGATAAGTAGTTGTAGAACTCCATATCTTTTTTAGCTACTTGCTTTAAAGAGCTATCTTTTTCAAAAGCTACTCTTAAGTTGTCTAACAACATAGTAAGGTTGTTTTGTCTAGCAGCTATTACAGCCTTTAAGTAATGTACTTTAGCTGTTTTTACAGATACTGCATCTAAAGTTTTTAAAGCTTTAGTAGCATCTCCGTTCAATAATAAAGCTAAAGCAGCATTGAAAGAGTAATCTGAACCAAACTCGCTAACAGCGTTGCTATATTTACCTTTCTTAATAGAAAGAATACCTTTGTTATAGTTCACCTCTTTTCCTGCTCCGGCAGCTGAAGTAAGCATTTCTTCTGCTTTATCAAAATTACCCATTCTGATAGCTAAAGCTCCGCAGTTATTTAAAATAATAGGGTTGTTAGGTGCTAACTCTTTAGCTTTCTTTAAGTAGGTCTTAGCGTTATTTAAATCGCCTTTTTCCATATAAAGAACAGCAGCGTTATTGAATGTTCTCCAACACTTAGGAACAATCTGTCCTGACTTTAAATATATAGCTATTTTTTCATCAACATTATTAGTTAAAGTAGCTGCATATAATAATTCTTCGATATTTAAGCTATCAGGCTTTTGAGCGTAAATAGCTTTAATTTCCTCATCAGAATAACCAATCAAATCAACGTTTACATTGATTTTTGAACGTCTTAATTTAGGTAAAATATTTTTAGCTAATTCTACGTAAGTAGCTGAAATATTTTTGATTTCCTTTTCTCTTTGAACAGGGTCAGAGTACATAGAAAGAACACGTAAAATCAAGTTCTTATCAGCTAAATCAGAAGCAGAAACCAATTCTTTGAAACCTTCCCAGTCCTCTGCAGTAGCTTGAGTAGCGATAAAACTCTCATTAGCCTTAGCTGCTTCTACTTTTCTGAAATCTCTTTTGATGTATTTACTAGCGCTTTTAGCTCTTCTTTCAGATAAAGGTGCGTTGATTTTTTCTTCACCATCAGGAGAAGCATAAGCCGAAATATTAACGCCTTTAAACTGCTTTCTTTCGTTAGCTTTAACTTCCTTAATATAGTTCTTCAAAGCTTTCATTTGCTCAGTTCTAGTAGCAGAACCTCTTACATTAGATTGCTGAATAGTATATAAAATCTCAGCATATTTTGTTTCAGGAACAATTCTTTTGAAGTTATCTTTTCCGATAATACCTTTTGCATTTGTTTCTAACAAATTAGGTGTGCTGATAACTCCTTTTGCTACTACTCTTGAAGTAAAATCAATAGCTTTGTCTTCTTTACCCGGCATATATCCTTTCAAACGAACCTCTAATTCTGACATTTCCATACCCGCTTTAAAAGGTACTTTAGCAGAATAAGCTATCTTTTCTTCATTCTCATAATTAACAACTT
>PDWI01000989.1_pt1 | contig 45916 bp, 33 predicted proteins | sample 1430891 | NCBI WGS metagenome assembly PDWI01 (sample SAMN01162508, study PRJNA174530) | Oral metagenome, whole genome shotgun sequencing project. | biome: Marine environment; feature: Marine mammal; material: Swab sample of the gingival sulcus; isolation source: swab sample of gingival sulcus...
AATAACTTACTCTCAAGTAAATACTTACCAGTAACAATTATGAATTTATAAATTTTAAATTTGTGCAGAAATAAAAAGAGTGGTAGGAGCTTATAAAGCGTGAAATTACAAGCAAAAACAACCAATACCCTCCAATCTGATTTACACTTTACACATCAATTGAATTAGAGTGGCTTAAATTCATTACCCCATAAAATTATAACTACAAAATAGAGAAACCTCCTTTGTATCTTTTTACTATATCCGAAGAGGTAGTACAGATGTATTTCTCAAAATTCTTTAGGCTTTTATGTCCCGTAATCTGCATAATATCGGAATGCGGATAGCCTTTATTAGAGGCTAAGGTTGGGGTGATTTTCAATTATCCTCAGCCTACTTACAACTATCTTTCTGAACGAAGTCGAAGACTGCGGTACGTCTGTAAAAAATTGTGCTGTATTTGAAAAAAACGCAATTTTTTGGGGTAGGGTGGAGTTTATCAAAATCATATTTTGACGATGAAACCAATATGCTAATTTCTTTTTAATTGTTAATTTCCTCGACGTTTTCAACAGAGGAGTAATAGTCCTTGCGTTGGTCAGTATGAATTTGCAATAATCCGATTCTAACTAACCCAATCAAAATTCTTTCTGCTCGACGGCGAGATATATTCACTAATTTTGAGAAAATTGGTACGGTAATATTTTTATTTTCGTTGAGGTAGTCGAATAGTTTCTGTTCGTTTTTTCCGAAATTCATTTTGACTTTTGCTTTTGTGTTGTATGTGTCTTTGAGCAGACGTGCCATACCTGACGAAGCTAGAACAGATTCCTCCCCAGAACGGATATATATCCGTTTTTTAGGTTTTTTTTCTCCCTCTGCTCTTAACATTTGAGCATAGTGTGGCTTATTTGTGCTTTCTTCAATTGTAACTGCTACAATCCAAAATCCCATAATGCTGATACATTCGATCATAGGTTCAATAGGAGGGAAGATATAATGTTGACAGGCAGTTTGTACATTGGTGATTTCAGTTTTTTCACTTGCAACTCCATATAGGGTTCTGTTGTCATCTACCCCTATAAGTAAAAAGCCCCCTTTGGTATTGGCAAGGGCGCTTATTTCTTTTGCAATTTTTTCGTAAGAAGGTGTTTTTCTTTTAAACTCTACGTTTACCGTTTCACCTTCTTCTATTAGCTGTTTTAATTTTCTACGGTTCATTTCTAATCAAAGAGTAAGTCTTTGATATTATCGATACTTTCCTTATCCACTTCCGGAGTTGGAGAGTTTGGATCATCATCGGCCGGAACATACGTATCTCCACCAGGAATAAATGAAGTATTAGACTCAATTTCCTGACCGTGCTTAATTTTTTCTAATTGTTCTTCACCAAATACATCAACTAATTTTTCATATACAGTAGCACGAGTAAACGGTTTTGAGATAAAACCAGCGGTCCCGGATTTCACAGCTTTACTTAGGTTTTCTACGTCCGATAATGCAGAAACCATCAGAATTGGTAAATCTTTTGTACACTTGATAGTCTTGAGTAACCTAAGGACTAAGTGTCCGGAAAGCTCCGGCATCATAATGTCTGTGATAATCAAATGGGGTATATTTTCCACAGCAATAGCTACGCCGTCAAATCCATTTGAAGCTAAATAAACTTTCTTAAATCCATAACTTTTGACTGTTTGAGCCAAAATTCTCTGCATCCAAATATCATCATCAATTATCAATGCACTATATTCAACCATATCGCTGTCTCAAAAACTAAAACTACTTAGACTATTAAGTAATAACTATATTGTTGATTTGGGAATCTGTTTGAATTATCTTATCTTCATCATCTGCCAAACTAAGCTTGCTATCACTGATAATATTAATGAAATCGGAGACTTCCGTAGATGCAGCTTCTTTATTAGATTCTATGATTTTATCATAAACTTCTTTACGATGTACAACTACAGATTTTGGTGCTTCGATTCCCAATCGAACTATTCCTCTGTCGATATTAACTACAGTAATTTTAATATCATTACCTATCGTTACTACTTCACCTGTTTTTCTTGATAAAACTAACATCTCCCTGTTACCCCATTCCTAAAAATATATGTTAAGATTTTGTAATTTGGTAGTTAGTCTGATATTTATCAGACGTTAAAATTTCCTGCGAGCCAGTTCTTTCCGTTTCGTTAAATACAACAGGTGCTTTGAGGTTAGCTGTTATTTTGTTCTCCTTATTCTTGAGAGTAACAATGGAAAAGAGGGATAAATTATCTCCTGTAAACCTTTTTCCCGGCTTGTAGTCTTTCATTACAAGCCAAGGATTAATAACAGGAAAACTCAAAGCAGGTTCTTCGATAGACTGCAACCATTTGAATGGATCTACTTTTTCATCGGATATCAAAACGTAGTGCTGCAAATCCTCGAAGCCTATGAGCCCATCTTTGAAAAAGTAAATCTGTTCAGGCAAAACCTCAAGTTCTCCAAAATATGGAGAAACTATCGTTTGTACGGTATTTGCACTCTCGGTTTTACCGACTTCCTTCATACACAAAACCTAAATTACAAATCATAATGTTACAAAAATATAAAATTTTACTAAAATCGCAATACCGTTTTAAAAAAAAACTTATTTTTGTACTGCGAATTGTATGATTATATTAAATCGTAAAGATAGAGAGCAATAAATATGCCAAATAACGAACAACTAAGAATATGCTTTTTTGCCTCCCATGGAGGGAGCAATATGCAGGCTATAATTGATGCTATTAAAGCCAATAAAATAAATGCTATAGCAGCATTAATTATTTCTAATAACTCTTCATCTTTTGCTTTGGAACGAGCTAAAAATGAAGGCATTCCAGCCTATCATTTGAGTTCCAAAACAAATCCCGATGATTTAGACGATAAAATCATCGAAAAAATGCAAATGCACAAAGTTAATATCGTCGTATTAGCAGGATACATGAAGAAATTAAATGAAAAAATAATTGATTTTGTAAAAGGACGGGTTTTGAATATTCATCCTGCACTCTTGCCGAAATTTGGTGGAAGAGGAATGTATGGAATGAATGTGCATAAAGCTGTTATAGAATCGGGCGAAGAGAAATCCGGCCCAACAGTTCATCTTGTTAATAGCAAATATGACGAAGGTCGAATTTTGAAACAAATGGAAGTACCTGTTTTGAAAAATGATACGCCTGATGAATTGGCAGCAAGAGTATTAGAAAAAGAGCATATAATCTATGCTCAAACTATAAAGGAAATTGCCGAAGGGAAGATTGAAATATGAGTCTAAAAGTTACAACGTGGAGCGATACGGATTTGCTGAAACTTAGTTTTATAAAAAAACTAAATCCGCAATATCAAATCGAAATTGCCGAATCTTATAAAGATTTTGATTCCTTCTTCAATGATGAAAACTTAGACGATAAATATTCTTCATTCAGACAAGGAGAACTTTTCCCCGAAGAGGATATTATAGAACGTTTGGAACAGCATCAGGAAATCTGCGAAAAACACGAAATAGATATGATAACAATATGGGATAAGCGTTATCCCACTTTATTAAAAGAAATTTCATACCCACCAATGATAATTTTCGTTAAGGGGGAATTGCAAGATGCTGATGCAATAGGTGTTGGAATTGTAGGAACACGTAAATGTACGCAATACGGACGCTTAACAGCAGAAAGATACGCTACAGAACTTGCGAATAACAGAATCGTCATAGTAAGTGGCTTGGCGTATGGGATTGATACCTACGCCCATTTCGCTTGCATGGAAGCAAAAGGTATTACTTATGCTGTAATTGCGTCGGGAATTGACAAACTCGGCCCGCAAGATGCGAAAGATAAAGCAAGAAAAATCATTGATAGCGGTGGTGCAATTATTTCGCATTTTCATCCAGGAGTACCAGCAAGACCGCCATATTTCTTGCATAGAAATAGAATTATCGCCGGTATTTCGTCTGCGGTTTTGGTGGTTGAGAGCGGTTACAAGGGGGGCTCGCTGAATACTGCTCGCCATGCTGCCGAAGAATCACGTGAGGTTTTTGCTGTTCCGGGGAATCTTAGTTCTGAAAAATCTATTGGAACTAATAGATTAATCAAATATGGAACGGCACAGATTACTACAAAGCCGAAAGATATTTTGGAAGCAATAGGCCTCGATAGTACAAAACAAATAGAAAAAAAAGTAGAAATAGAGTTCAATAGCGATGAAGAAAAATCAATATACGAAGCTCTATCTTTAGAACCAATTCATATAGATGCCCTACCTGAAAAAACAGGTTTGGATATTAGTCAAATTTTAGTAACATTATTAGACATGGAATTTCGTGGTGTAGTTCGTCAATTACCAGGGAAATACTATGTTTTACCATAAGGATATAAAATGGATTATAAAGCAAAATATAACGAATTTTTAGAACGTATCGAAAGTAAACTTGTCGAATATATCAATAAATCAGAACCGGAATATATCTACGAACCTTTTAAATATATCATGCAGGCAGGAGGAAAACGTATCCGTCCCGTACTTTGTTTGATTGCTACATCAGTATTTGGTAAGGATTCCAACGAGGCTACTAAGACCGCTTTGGCAATCGAAATTCTACATAATTTTACGCTTGTACATGATGATATTATGGATGGCTCACCATTTCGTAGAAACCGTGAAACAATCCATAAAAAATGGGACGATGCAACGGCAATTCTTACTGGAGATTTGATGATTGCTTATGCTTATTCATTGCTACCGCAAAACTTACCACGCACAATTAAAATATATGATGCTTTCAATAAAGCATTTTTGGAAGTGAACGAGGGGCAAGGCTATGATATGGATTTCAACGAAAGAAAAGATTTAATTTTCGATGACTATCTAAAAATGATTCAGATGAAAACCTCAAGTTTGTTAATCTGTCCAGCAGTTATGGGCGGTCAAATTGGAGAAGCGACAGATGAAGAAATTGAAGCCTTACGAGAATATGCGAAAAACATGGGTATTGCTTTTCAAATTCAAGATGACTTCTTGGATATGACTGCTGATGAAACGGTATTAGGTAAAAAAACAGGGCTCGATATTATCGAAGGTAAGAAAACCTGCCTAATCATACAAGCGAAAGATAAAGATTTGACCGAGCCAGACCGAGAGTTGATGGACAAGTTCTATGCAGAAAATGGCTTAGATGCTGAATATATTCCGAAAATGGACGAGCTTTTCAAAAAATACGGGGTATATGATGAGATTAATGCTATGGCTGATGGCTATTTCAAAAGAGCAATAGAAGCTACTAAGAAACTTCCGCAGAATGAATATACTGAATTGCTAGTTTGGCTGTGTAAGTCCTTGAATAAGAGAGAAAAATAGGAAGCGTATTAGATAGATAACCTCTATTTTTAGTCGTAAAAAATATGTATTATTATTGCAATTTTTACAGAATCAATGGCTGATAAGTGAAAATTTTGTAACTTTGCGTTAGATAATATGTACTTTTAGGCAAATTATGAGTGATATGGGAAAAATAGGGGCTAAATCAAATAAGAAAATTGGCATTGATGTTGGTTCAACGACTATTAAAACAATAGTCATAGATAAGAACGAAAATATTTTATACAAAGATTACCGTCGCCACAAAGCTGAGGTAAGGAATACACTTTTAAAAATTACAGATGAACTAATTGAGCAGTTTGGTGATGAAAATGTTACGATTACGATGACTGGTTCTGCGTCAATGGGGATTTGTGAATATCTCGGAATTCCATTCATACAGGAAGTTGTAGCAGCTTCGGATTATATCAAACATCATTATTCAGATGTTACTTCACTTATTGATATTGGTGGTGAAGATACAAAAATGATTTTTTTCCGTAAGGACTGTCCCCCTGATATTCGTATGAATGGTAGTTGTGCCGGTGGGACAGGTGCTTTCATCGACCAGATGTCTGCACTTCTGAATGTAAAAATTGATGAGTTTAACGAACTAGCAGGACAATCTACTAATGTTTATCCTGTAGCTTCAAGATGTGGCGTATTTGCAAAAACAGATGTTCAAAATTTAATTGCAAGAAAAATCCCTGTTGCTGATATTGCAGCGTCAATTTTTCATGCGGTAGCTGTACAGACGATTAATGCTTTGTCTCGTGGTTTCGATTTGACCCCGAAAATTTTGCTATGTGGCGGGCCTTTGACATTTTTATCAAACTTACGAAAGGCATTCTATAAACTTACTGAAATGAGTAGTGAGGATTATATTCTTCCCGAAAATTCAGCTCTTTTGCCTGCTCTCGGTGCAGCATTTGCAAACCATGAAAGTGCTGATACTATGGCAATTTCAGACTTTGCTGGAAAACTTAGGAAAATTATTGCATTTACGAATGGAGAAAAAGTTAATCACTTACCTCCCCTTTTCAAAAATGAGAAGGAATATATTCAAAAAAAGAAAGAAAGAAGAGTGGTTGAAATTCCTAATAACATTCTGAAAGAAGGTAAGAAATATTTCTTGGGAATAGATTCAGGTTCTACTACAAGTAAGATTGTACTGATAAATGATGATAAAGAAATTGTTTTTAAATACTACTCTCCAAATAAGGGAAATCCACTGAAAACAGTCCAATATGGTTTGGATAAAATTAGAGATGAAATTGGCGATAAAAATATCGAAATTAAATATACTGCCGTTACAGGATACGGAGAGGACTTATTACAGGCGGCTTACGGTTTAGATGTTGGAATGGTTGAAACCATTGCCCATTTCCAAGCTGCGAGAGAAATTGATCCCGATGTTTCATTTATTCTTGATATTGGCGGTCAGGATATGAAAGCCGCATTTATCCGAGATGGAATTATCAGTAATATAGAGATTAATGAGGCTTGCTCTTCAGGGTGCGGTTCTTTCATTGAGCAGTTTGCTAATTCTATGGAATACTCGGCTCAGGATTTCGGAATGGCTGCTTGCTCCAGTAAAAAGCCCTGCGATTTGGGAACACGATGTACGGTTTTTATGAACTCACGTGTGAAACAATCTCTTCGTGATGGGGCAGAGGTTGGAGATATTTCAGCCGGTTTGGCATATTCAGTTGTGAAAAACTGTCTATTCAAAGTGCTGAAAATAAAGGATATGAAAGAGTTAGGCCATAACATAGTTGTTCAAGGCGGTACTTTTAAAAATGAGGCGGTATTCCGTGCTATGGAATTGCTTACAGGTTCTATTGTCAGTAGTTCCGATGTTCCTGAATTAATGGGGGCATACGGTGCTGCACTTAATGCTTTGGAACACTATATTGAATGCAATGTTCATACGCAATTCAGAGGATTAGATAATCCGTTGACAGAAGCAAATTTAAAGTCTAAAAATCTTGTATGTAAAGCCTGCACAAATCATTGTATCGTAACACGATTTGATTTTGATAATGGTAAGCATCATTATTCCGGCAATAAATGCGAAAAGGTTTTTAGTTCTAAAGGACAGCATCAAGTTAGGGGATATAACTTCGTAGATTTTAAACGTAAGTTATTATTTGATAGACATATAGAATTACCTGAACCAAGGATGAAACTCGGTATCCCACGAATTTTGGGTATTTTTGCGAATTATCCGTTTTGGCATACTCTTTTCACTCGGTGCGATATTGATGTCGTACTATCAGATATTTCGACTACCGATATATATGAAAAAGGTTTGGGGTCTGTAATGAGTGATAATATCTGCTTCCCTGCAAAATTAGCTCACGGACATATAGCAAACCTTGCGGAAAAAGGTGTGGATAGAATTTTCTATCCATTTGTTACTTATGAAGAGAATATTATCAGAGATTCGGCAAATAGCTTCAACTGCCCGATTGTTTCTGCATATTCAGAAGTGATTAGTAGTGCGATTGACCCGAGCTCGCGATATGATATTCCATTTGATGCACCTTCAATTAATTTTCATGATAACAAACTTTTGTATAATGCTTGTCATAAGTACTTGACAGCCTTAGGCGTTGATGACAATACAATCTCAAGAGCAGTAGAAGCAGCCAAATTAGAAATCAATTCATATAAAAAACAGCTAAGCGAAAAAGCAAATGAGATATATGAAATAGCAAAGTTAGAAGACAGACCAGTAGTTCTTTTGGCGATGCGACCATATCATATTGACGAATTAGTGCACCAAAAGGCATCGGACATTATTTCTGAATTGGGGTGTGATGTTATTACCGAAGATATCTCTGGTTATGATGGGAAAGAGGGTATAAATGGAGCTATAACAGTTTCTCAATGGTCATATCCAAATCGTATATTTAAGTCTGCAAATTTCGCAGCTCAAAGCGATTATGATAAACTTTTCTTCGTACAACTGAATTCATTCGGCTGTGGTCCTGATGGTTTTATAATTGATGAAATGCAGGATATTCTAAGGCGTGCAGGGAAGACACATACCTTGATAAAAATTGATGAAATCACTGCAACAGGTTCACTACGTCTGCGTTTGCGTTCTATGGTTGAATCGGCAAAACTGCGAAAATCTTCTACAAAAACAATAAAAGAATTTGAAAATACAGCCCCATTTTTGAAAGCGGATAGAGATAAAACAATATTACTCCCATTTTTATCAGAATTTTATTCTTCTTCGGCTGAAGTCGTTTTTGGTATGTTGGGGTATAAATTTGAAACTCTGCCAAAACCTGATAAAGCAAGTTCAGACGCAGGTTTGAAATATGCTAATAATGAAGTATGCTATCCAGCTACCATCATAATTGGTGATGTGATAAAAGCATTGCAGTCAGGGAAATATGATTTGGATAAAATTGTTGTATCAATGAGTCAAACAGGGGGGCAATGTCGAGCTACTAACTATATTGCTTTGCTGAAAAAAGCCATGATTAGTGCTGGATTTAAAGATGTTCCTGTGATTTCATTGGCTATTGGAGATGCAGTGATTAATCATCAGCCCGGGTTTGATTTCAAGGTAAAGAAGATAATTAAGATGGCCATTTCCGGAATGCTTTTCGGGGATATTATTTCAAAAATGTATTATTCGATTGCTCCTCGTGAGGTTGTCAAAGGGAGTGCTGCACTTTTGAAAGATAAATATCTAATGAAGGCAAAAGAGATTATACCTAATAATAAAATCAATGATTTAATATTTTTACTTTCAGAGGCCGTTAGTGATTTCAATAAACTGGTATGTTTCAATGAAGAAATTCCGAAAGTCGGTGTTGTGGGCGAAATTTATGTGAAGTATAACCCTTATGCTCATTATCACGTTGTTGATAAGTTGATTGATGCCGGGATTGAGCCTGTTGTTCCTCCTATGCAGGATTTCATTTTCCAATATTTTGTAAATAGTTCGGTTGCTGCTGAGAATCATATAGAGCATAAAAATAAAAAATCAGAATTTATCAAAGGTAAGATTGAATGGTTAGTCAATAAGGTAGTAGGTTATTTCGATGATGTTTACAAGGAATTCCGATTCTATCGCCCAAGTCATGATATTCATCATGAAGCAGAAGGTGCATCAGAATTGATAAGCCTCTCCAACCAATATGGTGAAGGTTGGCTTATTGCGGGAGAAATAGCAGGTTTTGCGAAATCAGGAATTAATTCCGTCGTAAGTTTTCAACCGTTTGGTTGTATCGCAAATCATATTATTTCAAAGGGTATAGAGAGTAAAATAAAAAAACGTTATCCTCAGATGAATATGCTTTATTTGGATTTTGACAGCGGAACAAGCGAAGTAAATATTGATAATCGTCTGCACTTTATAATTCAGCATGCGAAAGAAACTATTGAAAATAAGAAAAAATCGAATAAAAATAGTATAGAAAAACACTCAAAGATAATATAAATTTCAAACTATTTGTAACTATTTTGACTTAGAATTGTTATATGTAGGTTACTAACCACTATTATGGACGATATGAAGAAAATCTTAGTACTATGTGCCTTAGCAATATTTTTACTTTCAGCGGTGGATTCCAATGCTAAATTGACCGTGAAAGCAAAATCAATAGAATGGAATGAGTATGTGTCGGGGGAGAATTTCCCATACTTGGAATCTAATATCGCAGTCAGGAAGGACGGCGAACTGATTTCTGTTGATACAAAGAATATAATCATATATGAAAAAAATCTTGATGGGGTAGTACCTTTTGAAATTTCAAACTTGAAGGAGGGGTATCAAACAATCAAGTGGTATCCGCAGAACGTTGGGATAACAGATACAACATACAAAGCTCAGTTAGTCGTTACCTTAGACGGTGAGTCAGCAGTATTTGATAAACCCTTCAACGGAAGTTTCAACGAAGGTATATTGCTAAAAATAGCTGATGAAAATATCAAAGAACTTCGAGAGTGTGTATGGCCAGACTTGAAACCTATAAACGGTAATAAGTTGCCTATACCGATTGTTATTGAAACTCTATATCTTGATGAAGCAAATAAAGATAGAGGAGTAATTTTAGATTCGATAACCATTGAGGGAAATGATAGTGGTGTTTTCTTTTGGGAGAGGAAGGGGACTTATTCTGGATCGCATGAATTTCCTGAACTGCCGACAGAATTGATATTTGGACGAAAATATGTAATTTGGGTTTGGTTTGAACCGAAAACATGGGAAGCTGAATCCGCAACATTATTTTTACATTATGAAGGCGGTTTGACAAAAAGAATACCTCTGTTTGCTAACGAATCTTCATATCCTAAAGAAACAATTATGGAGCTAATTCAGCCTAATGGCGGTGAAATTCTTACTCCATGTCAGGAATACGAAATCAAATGGCGTAATCACTCTAAAAGCTCCCCGGTATTCATATTTTTCAGTGAAGATGGTGGGCATAAATGGGAATATGTAGATATAGTAAATATTGATTCTACCTATATTTGGACTGTTCCTCCAAACATTACTCCTAAAGCAAAAATAAAAGTAACACAAGATTTATCACAAACGTCAACATTTTCGCTTTCAGCAGCCGGAGGTAGCGTAAGATCTGTTGCATATAATTCAACAGGCTCCAAAGCTGCTGCTGCTACCAAATCAGGAATGATTACTGATTATAATCTTTATCCGTCTGGTGGAGGGGTACCAATAGTAGAAAATTTATGGAGTTTAGGAGATTCTACTTTCACATTTGATAAAATTTTTGGTGTTGAATATCTTAGTGATGATACTTTGGTTGTTGCGTATGATATTCCGGGACGTTTTGGAGGTCCTACGACTACGCATCTTGCTTATACATATAAAGGTCATCAATATGCGGAAAATCATATAAAAATTGACGGAGTGAATGGAGGCAAGAAACTTCTTGTCGGACCGGCAAAAGATTATATGGTGTTAATTTCCAAAAATTTTAGTCCACAGATGAAAGTTTATAATCCTAAAACCGCAACGGAAATAAAAAGTATTCTCTTCGATTCACCTGTGATGGATGTTGAATTAAATGATAAACTTCCAAGAGCTTTGGTTTCTACTATGAGCGGAATGATTTATGAATTATCTGTGCCAGACTTTGAGATATTGAGAAAAATTGATTTGAGTTCGCAGAATATTCCAATTTGTATTGGTTATGCTCCAAATGGAAATTTACTTTCTTTGGGCTATCCCAATCAAGGCGGACTAACAGATAATTTCCTATTCGATATTGAGAAAAATACAATAGTAACTCCAATCAGAGTTTCAGGTAGCGATCCTGTAGAGCATATTTTTAGTCCTGATAGTAGAAATTTCTTGGTTGGCTCTCAATATCCTCAACAGTTAACCTTGGCTGATTTGTCAGATTTATCTAATATGAGGTATTTAAAAGGTCATTTAGATGCTGCTTTGACTGATGTTAAGTTTGCTCCTGATGCACATTCAATTATTAGCTCTTCTGCAAGCGGCAACGATAATTTTAAATTCAGTACATTTTCATTTCCAGATTATGATGAAAGTGATACGTTGTTTAATATTGTGCCTGTAGATGTAGAAACTCCTGAACAGATTTTAGATGCGGTGTATATGGGAACAGAGCATGAAATTATCATTGACAATGTATGTAATATCGGTGGTGTTGATATTGTATATAATGATTTGCGTTTGGCACAGGGAGTACATTTTAAATTAAATCAGGACATAGCTGTGCATGATACACTGTTGCCTGGAGAGTGTGGATATTATAAATTATCATATTTTCCATATACTCATGGGGAAATTAGCGATACTTTAATATTTACTGTTTGTGATGTGGATTATGAAATTGTAATTAGGGGTACGGTTTATCCACGTGATATACAATTCTTTACGGATATGTATGATTTTGGTGAAGTTTGTTTGTTTGAAAGCGAGACATACTCAGGAGTAGTCCTTACCAACAATGACCCTGCACCATTGATAATTGACCGAATAGCACTAATCGGTGATGACAGTAACCAATTTTACAGAGAGAATATTCGTGATACAGTATTGCAAGCGTATGAATCTTTAGAGTTTGATTTGAAATTCAAGCCGACCGAATTGGGAGAAAAGAAAGCAAACCTAAAAGTATATCATTCCAAACAAGAGACTTACTATGATACTCTAAGTTTGAAGGGTACGGGAATAGGTACTTATGTAGAAGTTAGCCATAAAAAACTTTTATTTATTCCTGAAATTGATACAAGAGAATTACGAGTCATAAATATTGGAGATACTCCTATTGATTTTGAAAATATAAGTTTAGAGCCGGAAGGATATTTCAAGGTGCTTACTAAACTACCGCTTACTGTCGCATCGAAAGATACTTTGGTTTTGGAAGTTCGTCAAATAAAGGAAACAGATGGTTTGGTAGAGATGCTTGTAAATGCAACTCCATGTCTGGTACAAAGTTCATTGTATTTAGGGCAGTATCGAGGTCATGCTACTGTTTTGTTGCCTGATATTGAGGTTGACGCACATTCTGAATTCAATTTTGAAATCAAATATCGTTCGTCAGATACAAAAGGTGCTTACCAAGGTGAACGATTCTATGAAGGTGAATTGACGGTTAATCCTCGTTTAATGATGCCAATTGAGCTTAGCAGTCCATTGGGGAGAGCTGAATTTATTTCAAATATAGTAGAAGATGGTTTGAGAAAATGTAAATTCAGAGTAGAAGGTGATTTTGGTAACGAAGGGATACTTGCGAAAGTAAAGGCTGTACCAGGAATTGCTGAGACAGATTATTCTGAAATCGGGTTATCATATTCAGCTTTAGGCTTTGGTGAAGCTGTGACCGAAACTAAATCTAAGGGAAGCATTACGGTTACAGGAACAAAAGGAAGAAAGGTATTCCGTCCCGAAACAAATCTTTCCAACATGGAGATTACCCCAAATCCAGCCAATGAATTTATTGATGTGCAGTTCGAAGCTGAAATAGCAGAGCCATGCACAATCGAAATAATAAATTCAACAGGTAAAGTTATTTCTACCACGGTATGTAATAATATCAAATCAGGAGTAAATACGAGGAAAATTATTACAAGTTCTATTTCTACTGGAAATTACACAATTAGAGTATATACGGCAAGTTCACAGATTTCATCAACCTTGATTATTCAGAGATAATAAATGAATAAAAATTATATTATAACAATTTGGGTTTTATCATTTGTCTTTTCAAATGTTGCTTTTTCTGCCGAACGGGAAAAAACAGATTTATATTTCGTAGGCGGACTTTTTGCAAGTACAAACTTATGGGTTGCCGATTTTACAGGTTTTCCTGATATTCCTAATAATTCCCCCGGTTTTGATTTCGGGGTTGGGATAATGCCTGGACTTAATATAGGTATAGAAAAAAAATTGCAAAAACAAATCTTCGGGCTACCTGTAAGATATTCTGCAAATCTTCGTGTAACAATGTTGAGTGGTAAATTCACAGAGAAAGAATTTATAGGATATGATATAGAAGACGATTCATATTACAAATTATATTCTAATCACGAACTTTCTGCGACCTTGCCAACTGCTATTTTTGAAAATAGTTTGGTTTTCAAACTTAACAGTATGCCAATCGCTTTGAAATTTGGAGCAAATGTAGGTACAATAATTGGAGCAAGATTTGAGCAGTCAGAAACTTTGAGCAAGAGCGAAAGATATTTTGAAAATGGAAAGAGTAGTAAGAATGAATATGACGGCGAAATCACCGATGCAAATCCTTTCTATTTTGGATTGACCACGGGAATTAGATATGAATCTATTAAAGCCGGTCCAGTTGAACTTCTTCCTGAAATAGCATTTAATTACTCTGTTACAGATGTTTCTTCTGCTGTTGATTGGTCTGCTCATAATCTTACATTTGGTATTACGGCTGCTTATAATAAGCCTGTACCACTAGCTCCAGTTGAAGAGCCAATTGAACCGATTACTCCGAAATTACCTCTTCCGGTTGTTCCTGAAGCTCCGAAAAAACTTGATTTTACGCTCACCGCTTTTGCAAATAATATGCGTCTTTCTGAAGGTGCGGAGGTAATTTTGGATATTGTTGAAACTTATAAATACGATGAATTTAATCTTCCGAATACCCTCTATTATAATAAAAATGAACTTACTTCTTATGTATTTGCAGGAGATAGTATTATCAAAAATGCTGTTCTGAAAATGCGGAGAGAGCCAAAGGTAAAATTGAATATCATTTCATATTCGCCAAAATCTGACAACGAAGAAGTGATTAGCGAAAGAGCAAAAATAATCAAGAATACATTCACCACTTTAGATATTGATGCTGATAGAATTAGAATTACAGAAAAAATTGTTGATAAAAAATACAAGTATCCTGAATTATTAGATGATGACAGAAGAATCGAATTACGTTTTTCTGATGGGGAAGATAATATCGCTTGTAGAATGATACGTGATAAATCAATAAAAGCTAAGAAATTAGGAATTAAAATTAAGCCTGAAATAAATGCTGAAGCTGGAATTAAATCTTTTACGGGTACGGTATATTCTGATGCGAAAGGAGGGACGTTTGCTGATTTCAATGCGAAAGGAGTAGAGCTTTTCATTGATGAATCATTTGCAAAAGTCCATACCGACGCAGGGTCTCCTAATACACAGATTAAAATTCTTGCTGACTTAACAGATAATGAAGGCAAAGTAGAAAAAAGGGAACTACAGTTTACCGTAATTCCTAATATTATAGAAAATTATAAATCTATTGAGCATAATAGTTCCAAATCTATGGCTATCGGTTTTTGTTATTTTGATAAATCACGTTTCCATACGATAAACGAAGACGCTGTGGAATATACCAAACAAGCAATCAAAGAGGGTAAGAAAATCCGTTTGATAGCAATGACTGACTATTTGGGCGAAGACGAATATAACGATAAACTTGTTAAACGCCGTATGAAATCAGTACTAAGACTATTAGGTATTGAGGAAGAAACAGAAAATATTGAGCTTATCTATCGCTCAAAACAGAAATCAGAAACAGCATTTAAAAGAACACTTTGTCGTGCAGTTTATGTAGAAATTGAAATATAATTCCCCTCTCTTTGAAAATAATTAGGATTTTTTAGAATAGAGGATTAACCTTCGCAGGTATTGGATACTTACGAAGGTTTTTGCTATATGCTTTCAAAGTTGGTATAAGATTTGCGGAATACAAGTTGTTTTAATTCGGAGGTTTAGTGCGTAAATGGCTACTTATGATTATATTTTTTTATGGATTGGGTATAGGCGAAATCTATACTCAATCCATTGAAAACTATTATGAAGAGGTAATCGGTAGAAGCGAAAACCCTGAATCATTTTCCGAAGAAATAATTGAAAAAATAGAATTATTACGCCAGAATCCTATTCCACTAATTGGAACATCAGCCAATGAACTTGCTAAAATTCCAACTATTTCTAAGCAGGAAGCAAAGGATATAGTCAAGTATATTAATTCCCATGAGACTATTTCCATTCATAATATTGCAAGCGAGTTAAGCTTATCAATTACTCAAGAACTGCTTCTAAGCGAATGCACAACGCTTAGTGAGTATGGTGTTAATTACAGAAAATCGCTTTTCGAGTATCGGCTTAGGAATATGAATTATCTTTCTCCGGTTTATGGATTGGAAGAAGATAAGTTTGTAGGTAATTCTCTGAATATCTATCAAAGAGCGAAGTTTCATAAGAATAATTTTTCAGGTAGTTTTCTACTCGATAAGGATACAGGCGAGGAAAAAATCAATGATTTTATGAGTGGTAATATCTCCTATAATAAGGGTAATTTTAAACTGTTGATTGGTGATTACTCTTTGAATATTGGTATGGGTAATGTTTTATGGAAGGCATTTGGAATGAGTAAAGGAATGAATGTAATTGACCCGGTAATACAAATAGGTGATGGTTTCAAACCTTATACCTCTTCGATGGATTATCAATTTTTCAGAGGTATAGCAGGTAGTTATAAAATAAAAATATCCGACTATACGAGTTTGAAAACTTCAATTTGGGTATCAAATATAAATAGAAATGCAAGAATAGATACAGTCGAAAATATCGCAAAATCCATTTATAAATCCGGCTATTACCGCACCAAAAATGAAATTAGCAAGAAAGGAACATTGAACGAACGAGTCATGGGAGGAGAAGTACACTTATCTTCCGAAAATTATAAATCCGGTTTATCAGCTGTATATTTTGATTATGAATATCCTATTGAAAGTTCATCAAGTTCGGCATTTCGCGGTAAATCTGGTACTTTGTTAACCGCATACGGGGGGTATGATTTTGAAAATGTAAGTTTGTTTTCTGAAATTAGTCGTGATGCAAGGGGGAATTTCTCAGAAAAAATTGCATATCAATATTTTGGAAATAAATTTAAGTTAGCCGGACATTTCAGAAATTATCCAGAAGAATATCGAGCACAGAATGGGTATAATTTTGGAGAATTTAGCTATGCAGCAAACGAAATAGGATTATACACAGGTTTGTTTTTTAAGCCTACAACATGGTTAGAGGAAGCAATTTATATAGATATTTTCAAATCACATGGAGAAACATATTACGTTCCCGAAGCTGTGAAAGGAGTGGAGTATTTCACAGAGACAGTATTCAAGTTGCCAAATAAAAATAAATTGTCTGTTCGTATAAAATCAGAATGTAAAACAGATAGCTACGACAGGCAAACCTACATCTATTACAGAACAAAAAATTCAGCACGAATTGAGTGGCGGAAAGATTTTTCGAATAGTTTATATTTGCGTTTAAGAGGGGAGAGTTGCATTGTAGATTTTGAAAATGTTAGACTGTCCGAACAGGGATTTTTATTTTTCGTAGAGGCAGGTTGGCGAATGAATAAGTATTTAAAATTCAATAGCCGAATAAATATATTTGATACCCAAAGCTATGAATCTGCTATTTGGACTTACGAATATACTTTTCCGGGAATGATGTATTCGCCTGCTTTATATGGAGAAGGATGGCGTTTTTATTTTGGAAGTGAATTCAATCTGACGGATAAAATTAATTCTTACGTAAGATATATATTTACATACAAACCAAACGAGGATAACTTAGGAAGTGGGTATCTTCGTATTTTAGATAATCAAGACCATCGTGTATATTTGCAATTGGATTTTAAAATATAAAAGCATTATTTTAGCGATATACATTTTCAGCAGCCTTAGCTATTTTGCTCATCAATAATTCAATTTCGATTGGTTTATTGATATAATCATTAAATCCTAATTCTATAAACCGTTGTTCATCACCAAATTTTGCGAAAGCTGTTTGTGCGATAATATATAAATCAGGATAGGCATCTTTGAAATCTTTCATTGCTTCGATACCAGAAATTTTAGGCATATTAATATCCATTAAAATTATTTTTATATCCTGATTTTGGCTGAATATTTCAAAGGCATCGGTGGCTGAACTTGCACAAACACTTTGTATTGAATACATATCAAACACAGTTTTAAAGAATTGTAGAATTTCATGGTTATCATCAACTACTAATATTTTCTCGTTCTGCAACTTAATCAAAAAATCTTCGTCACTATCTTTTTCAGTACTGCAATAACAATCAAAAGTTTGGTCTGTTTTCGGAGGAGTATAATTCATTTCCAAAGTAATTTTTGTTCCAACATCGATTTCTGACTCGATATCAATATTTGAGCCGAGTACTTTGCTTAAACTTTTTGCGAGGGATAGACCAATTCCGATACCTTCATATTTTCTTGTATGGGATCCATCTAACTGTCTAAAGCACTCAAAAATTTTACTTTGATGTTCTTTATGAATACCGATTCCGGTATCTTTCACATATATTTTCATTTTATCGATATCAATTTCATAGCCGATTTCCACATTACCCTCATGAGTAAATTTTATGGAATTATCGGCAAAAATACCTAATATTTGACTAAACCTTGATTCGTCGGTATGAAGAACTGCATGGTTGTCAGGAAGACTTTTCACTGCACGAATATCCAAATTTTTATCGGGAAACCAGAATTTACACAAATTACGGTATTTATTTGCAACCTCATTGATTACGCTATTTACTGAGAAGTCAGTATATACTAACTTTAGCTCATTCGCAGCAATTTTTGAAATATCAATAATATTATTAACCAATTCCAAAAGTTGCTCGGAGTTACGTGTTATGATTTGGATGAAATCAAGTCGGTCATTTGTTTTAAGGGTATCATCTTTCAAAAGTTGGGCATATCCAACAACTTGGTTAATCGGAGTACGAATTTCGTGAGAAATATTTGATAGGAACTCAGTCTTCATCCTATCATTATCTTCTGCTTTTTCCCTGGCTAATTGAATTTGTCTTTCAACTTCACGTTGATTAGTTAAATCTTCAACGTACAGTACTATTTCATTTTTATCATTTTTTAGATTTTGAGCAGCGATTCTAAAGTATTTTTTAAATAGTGAAATATCGGATTCGAAACTAAAGATACTATCTGAATTATATATCATATTGAGAATTTCTAATAGTTGAATATCACGATATTCATAATACTCAAATATAGTCTCTTCCAAAATTCGTTCTTCGTCAATAGCAAATATTTCGACTGCTTTAGGATTTAATTCCTTTACCTGTAAGTCTTTTACGTTTCCGTTTTCATCTAAAATCAGTTCACCACTTACGATACCTAAAGGTGTAGTTTCGTATAGTAGCTTGTACCTTTTTTCTTTTGCTTCAGATATAAGCTCTCTTCTCTTTCTACGGTTTATATTATGGCAGGTACCTGATATTAAAACCGGATTATTTTTTTCATCTTTTTCTATGAGCTCAGCTATAATATCCATCCAAATGAATTCATTTTCGCTGTTTAGTAGTCTAAATTCAATTCTTGCGGAATGATTTTCTTTGGAAATTAATTCCTGAAGAGCCTCCTGAATCAAGTATATATCTTCAGGATGCCATCTTTCAAAAAATTCGGATTCATTATCATTGATGTTTTCGGGTATTCCTAAAAGTTGTTTTAAATTCGAATCAAGGTACACTTTTTTATCGGGGTAGTTCCATTCCCACCAATAGATAGAAGAAAGTTTCATTGAAGTAGCAAGTCGTTTTTGCTGACGAATAAGTTCTTCATTTTTCTTGTATAACTCATTGTTCTGGAATTCAAGAATTTGGCGATTTGTTTCAATTTCTAACCTGTTCTCAAACTGTCTTATGGCTTCTATTATGGTTAGAATAAATTCGTTTTTTTCACAAGGTTTCGATATATACCGGTATAATCCTGCACTATTGATTGCAGTAGTAACCGCCTTTAAATCATCTTGTCCCGTAAGCATAATCTTTAATGCTTTCGGATATTTTTCATGTATCAATGCTAAGAGTGCATCTCCATTTAATCCGGGGATAAGATAATCGCAAATAATCAAGGCAGGACAAATATCTTTCTCCGAATAAGATTGCAACAAATCCAAGGCTTCTTCGCCATTGGAGCAGAACTCTAATTCATACTTATTTGAATCAATAATCGGATTTAGGAGTAGAGATATCGAATCTAATACTGTCTCTTCGTCATCAATTACTAGTATTTTATGTATGTCGCCTGACCCGCACATTTTATAGACCAACTATTTATAAAAAAACACCTTTCCAAAGCTACGACAATCTGCCGACGCAAAAATAATAAAAAAAATTCTAAAAGACTATAAAATTTTGAAAAATTACATCAAACCTTGATAAAATAACAACTCGTAAATGGTTCCTTTTCTAAAATAGTGTAGCATTGCTTTCTTGGTTTCATCATTCGATTGTTCTGCTAATTTATTCATTAAGTTAATTCCTTCACGAACTGAATCAGAATACTCTTTGCTTGAGTATGTTTGAATCCATTCAATATACGGGTTATCAATATTGCTTTGCTTTACGATTGAAAGACCTATCTGTTCATATACCCAAAAGCAAGGCATAATCGCGGCAACCGCAACTTCATAAGGCAAATAAGCTGTCGCAGCAAGAATGAAATTAGAATATATTTCACAAGCCGTATTAGCTTCTGATGTATTCTGAATATCCCATTTTTTGTAGTAGATGTCGTGCATTGCTTTTTCTGCTTCTAAGCCTTCGTATGCACTTTTCAACCAATAGGCAGAGTCTTCAGGGCTTGTCGCTCTGGAGCCTAACATAGCCACGGATTTGCTGTATGATTGTAGATACAGTCTGTCCTGCCTGATATATTCTTTGAATACTTCCAAAGGTAGATTACCTTTAGCTAATTCCAAATTGAAAGGGTGGTTAATTATTTCGCTGAAAATATCTTCAATATTTTGCCAGGCATATTCTGAAAATTTCATTGACTTGCTCAAAATAAAACAAAAATACAAATTTTTTCGTAACTTTGTATTTTTTTGATGAAGAATATTGCATTATGACATTAAAAGCACTAGTCGAAGGTATAGACTTTAGTAATTATAAAATTATCGGGAACACCGATATTGAGATAAATAAAATCGAATTTGATTCCAGAAATATCCAAGCAGGTGATATGTTTGCTGCTATTAAGGGGACAGTTGCAGATGGCCATAGATTTATTGAAAGCTCCATAGAAAAAGGTGCTGTTTGCATTCTATGTGAAGATTTACCCGAAAACTATGACAATTATGATATTTGCATAATCCAGGTTGAAAGTTCACGTAAGGAATTAGCATTGCTTGCCGAATCTTTTTATGGCTTTCCGAGTAAAAAAATAAAAGTAGTAGGAATCACTGGAACAAATGGCAAAACTACAATCTCATATCTTTTGAGATCTGTTTTTGATACCTTAGGGAAAAAAAACGGGATTATTGGTACTACCGGAATTTATTTTGGTAATACTTCTATTCCACTTTCAAATACTACTCCTGATCCAATAACACTTTCAAAATATTTTAAACAGATGCTTGAAAATGGAATAGAATATGTTTTCATGGAGGTATCTTCGCATTCACTTCATCAATACCGTACAGCAGGTATTGCGTTCGATATTGGGATTTTTACAAACCTGACACATGACCATTTAGACTATCATCCAACCATTGAAGACTATGCTGATGCAAAAAAAATACTTTTCCAATCATTGCCAAAAGATGGCTATGCGATCTACAATTATGACGATGAATTTGGTGCATATATGGTCGAAAACATATTAGTAAATAAAATTTCAGTAGGGCGAAAAGATGGTGCTGATTATCAAATCAGCGAAGAAGAAATTTCTCCAATGTCCGTGAAATACAAGATTAACGGCGGAAGTATCGAAGCTCCAATTTCTGGAAAATTTAATATTGATAATTCAGCTCTTGTCTTAGCAGCAGCAAAAGCTTTAGGTTCAGAAACAAAATCGCTCGTGAAAGCTATGAAACAGATAAAAGGTGCACCGGGCAGAATGGAGAGAATAGATTTGAAAAATGGAGCGATAGCTTATGTTGATTATGCCCATACCCCAGATGCTCTTGAAAAAGCCTTGTTTACATGTAGAAAAATTCTTCCTAAAACTAAAAAGCTGATAGGTGTTGTCGGTTGTGGTGGAGACAGAGATGCCACCAAAAGACCTATTATGGGAAGATTGCTTGCGAGATTTTCTGATATTCCGATTATAACAAGTGATAATCCAAGAACTGAAAATCCGAATAAAATTATTATGGATATGATTGACGGAATACCATTAGATGCGAAAGATGATGTGATTATCGAAGCTGACCGAAGAACTGCTATTGCCAAAGCCTGTAAAATAGCAAGTGAAGGTGATTTGATTTTAGTAGCCGGAAAGGGGCATGAAGATTACCAAATTATAGGAACAGAGAAAGAGCATCTATCAGATGCCGAGGAATTGGAAAAATTTAATCAATCTGATAACTGATTTGCAAGCCCAAGTTATAGAAGTATGATAAAACATTTTGGTCTGTCAGATATACTTTTGAAATGCTAATCGAATTTATCCCTATTCCAGCATAAGGTACTATGCAGAGAGGATGATTTTCAGAAATAGGTAGATAGTAATTGATATTTATCCCAGCAGAAAAATTTGAAAAATTGAGTTTAGAATCCTGTATGTTTAATTCGTTTCTTTTTCGAGTACCTGTTTCCTTGAAAACTCCTTCGTCTTTGGGTTCAATGAGTTGCTCATAATAATCGAAAGTTGAACTAGCAGATGTAGAGTAGTCTGCGAATATACTAATAGATGTATTTTTATCATAAACGAATCTTTCAAAAGTAAACCCTAATCTAAATATTTGACTTTCAATGCTTATGTACGAACCGAATTTTCCTGGCCCATATCCTGTTGGAAATCCAATTGTTGTTTCTTCAATATTGCTTGCTTTTTGATTAGCAATACCATATCCTAAACTAAGTCCACAGTTTGATTGATTACCAATTATAAGATTAATAAATCCGTATTTACTCGTTGGCAAATCGTATGACACTCGGATAAACCCAATATGATGATTGAGGTAATCAAAGGAATAATTATTTGCACAATGCTTGCAGTTAGATGATATATCTGATTGGATAGATTTATCAGAGTATTTATAGTCATATCCCCCTAATAAATTGAATTTGGCGGCATTCAAAGAAATGTTTATACTACAAAGCAAGAAGAAGATTGATAGTGTAAATTTATATTTCATTATGCTATTGGACAATTAAAAATGGCATAGTATCCTTGAAATAGTTGTTATCAAGAATTAAGTAATAAGATTGTGAATTTAGCTCTCTTACGCTTAGTCGGTAGCTGTTTGTTCCTTTGATTACACCTGTTATTACGTTTGATAAAATCTCGTCTCCTTCGCTGTTATATACAGATATTTTTATTTCCTCGTCAGTATTAGAATCAAATATAATATCAATAAATTCATCTGCCGGATTTGGCGATATTGATTTAATTTCAATATTGAAGTTTTTACGTTTATGAACAAGGTGGGGGAGACCGCATATAGAGTCAAGCGACAGCCTTCCGTTAAAAATATTTCCTTCAATATTAATTACATCGTCGCATAAACCATCTCCAAATTTAGTTATTCCCTGCTGGAATGCAATAGGAGTTGAGGCTTCATTACCAAGAAATGCCCTCATCTGTAAAATTATCAACGTATCAATTGGCGGAAAGTAATCTGTTCCGTTATCTATTTCAATTTCGATTTGTCCGCCGTTTATTTCTCTTATTCCTATGGTCGCTGCTTCCGATGCTGTTCCAATTATATTACGATTGATATAATTGACAACGGTAGAATCGAAAGACAATCGAGTAATGAAATTTTTTGCGGTCGAAATAGGGTGAGTGTTGAAATCTCTATCTTCGATTACAATCGGGATTCCTAAATATTCTCCAGGCAGTGCCGTCACGGTATCGTTTATGCTTAGCCAAGATTTTTTTCTTGGAACTCCATTGGCACGTAAAGCAACACTCTTGTTTTGAATAAAATCTTTAGTTTCAAAGTACAAAGTTGATTCAAATTTCCCAAACTGCCCGTCAGAGGCGAAAAATGTTATTGTGATAAGTGTATCTTGTTCAGGTGCTAATACGAAACTATGGGTATCTACTTTAAACTTATTATTTGGAACAATGGCAAGTTTATTAACGATTAAATCTGAATTACCTGTATTTGAAACAGGAATAGTGATGTGTCTTTCTGACGGACAATGAACTTCGTTAATTACGACATTACCGAAATCAATGCTATCCGTAGGTAAACGCAACTGCGGAGCAGAACCTTCCCCACGAATATAAATAGTTTTTTTGATTTCATTATGAGGTACACCATGAATATTACGGCTTAGAATATTACTCTCAATTTCGTATCTTTCAATAAAAATACCTAAGCTGTCAACTTTCACATCTAATGCAAAATTTGTTGTATCACCTATCATAAGTGGTTTTTCGATGAAAGCGGTCTTGTTGATTGCAACTATATTTGATGCTTCGTTTAGCTGTTGTTTTTTTACTGATTCACCAATAGAATAAAAGTCAATATTTCCCGTATTGACAAGTTCACCTGTGATAGTTTCTCTGTATCCTGCCGGAACATTGCCTACGTAGATAGTATCTCCAGTCTTTGAAAATTTCATGTTTGATTTTATCAAACTTAGCTCCTGTTTGATACCTGTACCAATTACTTTGAGTGATATTGAGTCTGTTCTTTCCGGTTCATTTTTTTTATCAGGGTAATAATGGATAAAATATTTACAGCTGTCAAGTCCTCTATTTGTTGGTGCATAATGTATCTCCCAATCAAAAGTTTGGAATCTTTTCGGAAATACAGGTAGAATATCATAGTCCTTTGTTCCAAATTCTATTTCGTCTGTAACGGGACTTAAGCTTTTGTAGCTTATACTTTCTGTTTCTATGTTATCTACATAAGTGCTTTTGATTTTCCAGTATCGTTTCTGCGGAAGCATTGGATTGACATATACAGAATCAAAATTAAGTGAATCAATAAATCCGTCTATGTAGTGCGGTGTCTTCTTAGCTATAAGAGTAAACGTATCTGTCCGAACAGTATCTTCGCCTCCAACATAAGCTACACCAACCATTACGTTTGCATGAAACCAGCCTTCTTCTACACCAACACTTGGTTCTGCATGATAATAGAACGGTATTGTTACGCTTTCATTCTTATCAAATCTGTATGGGAAATTTCCATCGGCATTAAAACTTTGGTACTCCCTACCTGTCAAACTTTTATCCAATCCACTTTTAAAAACCATTATCGTAGGGAGTTGGTTTCTGATATAAACGCTTGAGTCGCCATTATATTGAACGAAAATCTCTGTATAAATCTTTTCGTTGATAAAGCAGGGACCCATATTGATGATTTTTTTATTAGGATAGGTAACAGAATGAATATCAACAGTTTCATCTGCTATCAAATTCGAAAATGCAAAAGCTAAACTAATAACTGATACTATTAAATATATATATAATTGTTTATAATTCATTCTCAAAAAAATATATGAAACACAATCCACAAAAATACAAAAAAATATACAAAGTTAGAGCATTTCAATTAAAATCATGATTATTTTCAAAAAGTCAGATTAAATTTTTGGCCAATTCAAAAAATAGTTATATTTTTGAGTCTCCTTTTGGGACGGTTTTGTATGGAAGATTCGCATAATTGGTATTGCAGCGGTCTTGAAAACCGCCGGGTGCAAGCCTGTGGGGGTTCGAGTCCCTCATCTTCCGCTCCAAAAAATAAATCCGTAAGTTTCAATAGCTTACGGATTTTGTATTTTTATCATAAGAACGATTTTATACCTGTAAGTTATATCACCTTTATCATACACATACAAACGTTAACTATCAGAAATAATAGGATAATTTCGCATTAAAGATACCATAGTTCCAGCCATTTTCCCCCCATAGACTAATCCTATACCCGCTATTAAATTCAAAATTTTCCATAAATATAAATTTAAAGTTAAATCCTATATCTAAGAAATTAGACCACATTACTTCCTGCCTTGGATGAAAAATCTTTGAAGCATCGTAATCTTCCAATGCGTATCCGTATAAAATACGTCCTTGCAATTCGGTGTTTTTGACTGATGTTAAACCAATTTGTGTCGTTACGAGTAACATATCACTCATATCTTCAGCTCTGTAATCGTATAAAAATTCAGCAGACAAACTGATTGCTTTCATCTGAACATGAGTAAATACACCGCCTTTAAATTCCAAAAAACCGTCGCTCAATAGAGGGTGAGATTCTGATATATAACTTGATTTATCACCACCAAAAGGTATATTGATACCTGCATACGAACCAATTTTAAATTTATCATTATTGATAGCGAAGCTACGAATTTTAAAACCGATATAGTCGATTTTATTATATGTCAGTTTGTCTTTTTCTCCACCTCCAGTATAAACCGTTTGCATATTATTGGGGTCCCAGTATGCTCCCTGCTCGTATTTTTCATACTCTTTATACATAGAGATTGGTAAAATTGCTCCAATATGTATATATTTTATTGGGTGCCAGTCAAATTCAATTTTAAAAGTATTCCGGTAGTTGTCAGCTGTGTAATCAGTGAAAGTTGTATCATAAATTACGTTATTATTTTCATCAACCTTTGTTGAATCAATCATAAACAAATTATAATCTGGCCGCAGACTACTGATTGAGTCGCTGTCTGGTCCATACCAGCTCGATGCTTGTTCTCTTTGCCAGCTGGCTGTTACTTTGAATTTCTTATCATCAGTGTTATCAGATTGTACTTGGAAACTTCCTAAAATCAAAACTACAATCAGTACTCTATAATAATTTTTCATACTATACCAATAAAAATAAACAATATATATAATACAACTAAAATCAAAAAAAATTATCTATGCTTTTTTATTGCCGATGCTATTTTGAAACTCGTATATTCGGTTAATTCCTCGATACTTGCTTCATATACATTATCTGCTGAACCAAATGCTATCAGCAGTTTCTGTGCTGTTTTTTCTCCTATACCATCAATATCAGTTAATGATGTTTTAAGCGTTCTCTTATCACGTAAAGAGCGGTGAAAAGTTATCGCAAATCTATGGGCTTCATCTCTGAGTTGCTGAATTAATTTCAAACTTGATGAAGTCCTTGGAAGTGATAAAGGTTCACTCTGTCCGGGAAAATATACTTCTTCCAATTTTTTGGCCAGACCTATAATCGGGATTTTTCCAAATAAATCTAATGATTTCAAAATTGCTACTGCACTCGAAAGCTGTCCTTTACCGCCATCGACAACGATTAAGTCAGGATATTCAGACTCTTTTAATTCTTTTTTTACGCGACTATATCTTCTTAAAATTGTTTCTCGCATAGCTGCAAAATCATCATTTTTATCAACCGTCTTGACCTTATACTTTCGATATTCAGATTTTTTAGCTTTTCCATCAACGAAAACTACCATTGATGAAACTAACTCTGCCCCCTGAATATGGGAGTTATCAAAGCATTCAATACGTCGTGGAGGTTTATTCATTCTCAGGTCTCGTTGTAGTGATTGAACCGCCCTCGGAATAGTCTTTTCACGTTTTGCAAGAGAGAGAATATGTTCTTTTAGGATATATTCTGCATTAGCATTTGCCATTTCTATTACTTTCTTTCTATCTCCGATTTTTGGAATATGAACATGGATTGAGCGTTCACTCTTCTTGCCCAACCAATCTGTTAGATATTCCATATCCTCCGGTTCATAAGCTAAATATATGTCTTTCGGTATGAAATCATCTTCCAAATATCGACTTTCTATAATCCTTTGAATAATTTGTTGAGAAGTTTGAAACTCTACATTCTTGATGATATAGTGGTGTTTTCCTATTAGGCGACCTTCACGGATTTTAAGAATAATTGCACAGGCGAATTTATCTTCAAATACTAATCCAAAAATATCTCTATCTGCCATATCAGTTGAAACAACTTTTTGTTTATTACTGTATTCACTTAGAATAGCAAGGCTGTTTCGGATTGTTGCTGCTTTTTCATATTCCATTGCATCAGAATATTTAATCATCTGCTCTTTCATCATTTTCATAACTTCATTATTCTTTCCGGCAATGAGTGATTGAGCTAATCGAATGTTTTCTAAATATTGCTGTTTTGTTTCCTCTCCTACACACACGCCATTACATTTTTTTATTTGGTAATCTAAGCAGATTTTATATTTGCCTGCATTAATATTCTTGCTGGTTAGATTAGTCTTGCAGGTTCTAAGTTTGAAGGTATCATAAAGAGTTCGCAAGGTCATTTTCATCTGTCGAACATCTGAATATGGACCGAAATATTTAGAGCCATCTTTGATAACTTTTCGGGTTGTTATGATTTGTGGAAATTCTTCATTCGTTATTTTTATATATGGGTAGGTCTTGTCATCACGGAACATGATGTTATATCTTGGACGATGCTTCTTAATTAAAGTATCTTCTAATATAAATGCTTCAGCTTCATTATCAACTAAAATAATATCAGTATCAAAAATTTGCTTAATCATGTGTACCGTTTTAGGGTCCTTGCTTTGAAAATCCCGAAAGTAAGAACACACACGGTTTCGCAAGTTTTTTGCCTTGCCAATATAGATTATCTTATCATCTTTATTTTTATGTAGATAAACTCCAGGAGATTTAGACATGGTCTGTAATTTCTCTAAAAGTTCAACCGGAAATTTTATATCCGGAAATCTCTGCTTATCTATTGTAATCATTTCACCCATTTGGATATAAACGTTTGTATCATATCAGTAGTGTTTATGAATATTATAAGGGAAAAATCGGTTTCAAATTTCTCGCCACTCTGATACTGATACATAGTCCCACCTTCCAAATGATAGACAAAAATGCTGAATAAAATAAGACTACGGAAGCGGGATATCGTACTATGGTTGGGGAGTGTATATTCGACATACATACCTAAAAATCTGCTAAAACTTAGTAAATCATTAATACGTTCTGCGACTTCATAGTAGCTTATATCTTACCAAGTCTAAAGAAGACCGATTTTGAAAATCAAAAAACTGCTATATGTAAGCTGTCCAGTGGCACTAAAGCGTTTCTATTATTTTTACTATAGGATGCCAATATATTACCCCATTTACCTGATAAAAAAATTGGTTTTTTATCTTACGTTGGCGAGCGGAATTTAAAGTGGCAGTCATTGTGTATCTTTTTTACTTTTCCATATCTAACAAATATATATAAATATAAATATAAATATAAATAATAACTAATAGTTAAAGTATTTAATAATACCGTGCAATGGACTTATACTTCATAATATTGATTTTCAGTTTAGGTCAGATTATAAATCGTGTAGCATTTTACTTTTGGATAATATCAATGAATAGATTCATACCCCATAAAATAAAAAATGTCCAACTCTATAAGTGTTGGACATTTCTGTTAACTACTAATTCAAATTAGTCTTAATAACTACCCCAGAAGTGTTGTCCTTTCATCAAATCAAATAATGAACCAACACCTTTAGTTTTTCTTTCATAAGCTATTTGTTCGTCAACTTTATCATTGTATGATGCTCTATCATCAACATCTAATAAAATACCCATCGGACGAGGAGTAGTTTCATCAAATGTCATAGAAGAAATTATACTTGCTAATCGACGATCTTTTTCATCATAAACAAGTAAATCATCAATAGAGTTACCTTCATTTAAGTTTACAACTACAGGATTATAGCCATCTAACTTAATACCTTTATCTTTTTCAGCACCGAATACTAAAGGTTTGCCATGCTCAACATAGATAACGTTTTCAGGCTTGCTGTGTTTATCTGTATAAGGTGTGAAGCAACCATCATTAAAGATAACACAATTTGAATATACTTCTACAAAAGAAAATCCTTTGTGATCATATGCACGTTTCATTGCATATTGCATATCTTTTTGATCTTTATCTAAGACACGAGCCACAAAAGTAGAACCAGCACCAATCGCCAAATCAGAAGTATTGAACGGATCATCTAAAACACCAAGAGGAGAGGATTTAGTAATCTGACCCACACGAGAAGTTGGGGAATACTGTCCTTTTGTCAAAGAATATATTTCGTTATTGAACATACATACGTTTAAATCCACATTACGACGAGCTGCGTGAATGAAGTGGTTACCTCCAATAGACATACAATCACCGTCACCTGTAGCAACCCAAACTGATAAATCAGAACGTGCAATTTTTAAACCTGAAGCAATCGCTAAAGCACGACCATGAATTCCATGCATCCCGTATAGATTCATGTAATATGGAAAACGGCTTGAACAACCAATACCCGAAATAATAGCGATATTTTCGCGAGGTATATTCAAAGAAGCCATAGTTTTTTGCATTTGGGCTAATATTGCGTAATCACCACAACCAGGACACCAACGAATATCTAAATTATTTTTGAAATCTTTTAGTGTGTATTCTGTCGAACCAACATGAGGAGTTTCGACAATAGCATCAACTTTGGTCTTAATCATTATCGCCCCCTTCTAGTATATTCAATAATTTTTCTTTTATTTCACTTACTTGGAAAACTTTACCTTGTACTTTATGAACCCCAATAATGTCCTTTCTATAAGTAGTTTCAAGAATCATTTTCAATTGTCCTAAGTTTAATTCAGGAACTACAATTCTATTGAATCTGCTTATTACATCACCTAAGTTTTTAGGTAGCGGATTTAAATATTTCAAACTAACATAAGATAATGTTTTACCTTCTTCAGTTAGTTGGTCGAATGCCGTTTTAACCGCACCGTAAGTTGAACCCCAACTGATAACAAGCATATCACCACTTTGAGGTCCTTCAACTTCAACATCAGGAATAGATTGTGCAATTCTTTTTACTTTTTCAGCACGTAAAAGACACATATCTTCGTGATTTTGAGGATCATGAGATACATTACCGCTTCCATTCTGTTTTTCCAAACCACCAACGCGGTGTTCCAATCCTTGAGTTCCCGGAATAGCCCATGGACGAGAAAGAGTTTCAGGGTTTCTTCGATAAGGCTGGAAGTCTCCCGGCTCAGTTTCAAAATTCACATTAATATCGGGAAGTTCATCAGGGTGAGGTATAGCCCAAGGTTCGGAACCTTGACCTAAATACCCATCTGTCAATAAAATAACAGGGGTCATATATTCTAGTGCGATTCTCGCGGCTTCTAGTGTCATATGGAAACAGTCCGATGCAGATGTTGCTGCCAATACCGGCAGAGGAGCTTCACCATGACGACCATACATAGCCATTAGTAAATCAGATTGCTCTGGTTTTGTCGGAAGACCTGTTGAAGGACCAGCACGCATTACATCTACAACTATCAAAGGAAGCTCTAATATACAAGCTAAACCTAATGCTTCAACTTTCAAAGATAAGCCAGGACCAGATGTTGTTGTCGCTGCCAATGAACCACCAAAAGCAGCACCGATAGCACTTGTAATACCACCAATTTCATCTTCTGCCTGTAGATGTTTAACACCATACTGTTTAAATCCTGAAATATTGTGTAATATTTCAGTTGCAGGTGTGATCGGATAAGATCCCAAGAACAACGGAAGATTAGCTTTTTTCGAAGCAGCTACAAGACCCAATGCAACAGCATTATTACCTGTAATATTACGGTAATAGCCTTGTTTTTGGTTTTCTTTTTTGTTGATTACGTATTGAACCGCAAATTCTTCTCTTGTTTGCCCAAAATTATAGCCTGCTTTTAATACCTTAGCATTGGCATCCATAATATGTGGTTTTTTGGCAAATTTGGATTTCAACCACTCCAATGTAGGTACCAAAGGGCGGCTACAGAGCCAATAAGTCAAACCAAGAGCAAAGATATTTTTTGTTTTTGCGACATCCCTTGCATGTAAGTCAGTGTCAGCAAGCTCACGCTTTACAATTTCACTGATGTTATAAGCAAACACTTGATAATCTTCAAGTGAGCCGTCTTCAATTGGGCTGACTTCGTACCCTGCTAATTTTAGGTTTTTCGCTTTAAATCCAGCTTCGTTAAGAATTAGGATACCGTTATGTTTGACATGTGACAAATTAACTTTTAATGCTGAAGCATTCATAGCAACTAATACGTCAATCTCATCACCTGGAGTATTTACTTTTTGGTGTCCCAAATTTATTTGATAAGCACTTACTCCGTAAAGCGTACCTTCTGGAGCACGAATTTCCGAAGGATAATCCGGAAACGTATTCACGTCATTACCAAAACTGGCAGAAGTATCGGCTAGCTGAGTCCCTGTCAGCTGCATACCGTCACCGGAATCACCGGCAAATCGGATTACTACTTCATCGAGATATTTTTGTTGTTTTTCCATTAAAACAAATCTCAAATTGAAAATATATTTAATTACCTGCGAATATCAATTCGCATATATTCAAAATTATAAAATTAATTATAAATGACAAAGGTTTTTCAAAATTTTTCAGAAAAATTATTAATTTTTTTTAATAATCTTATTTTTTACTTGAATTCTTCATATACTTATACATCTCGAAACCGCAAAAAAGAATTAAGGTTGGCATAAATGCAATAACCGATATATAATTTTCAATACTCGAAACCAAGACAACCTGAATCAATCCTGCTATAGAAAGAATAAAGTTTCTTCTCATCCATATACCATGGGCAAAAAATCGTTTTTTTACTGTAAAACGTACAGCTTGAACCAAACATCCAAGCCATATCAATGCAGTAAGTCTCATAGAAGAATAGATAAATAACTGCATCGTATTATGCTCTAAAATTGCTACTATAAGCCAAATACTGGAAATTACAAATGACAAAAAAGTGTATAGATATCCTAATAGTGTATGAAGTTTCCAAAACTTATTTCGAATAGACTTTGTTACTTGAATTATTCCCAATGGAACCAGCAAAACCCATAGAGATAAAAATATCTTTATAATTACTTCTGAAGCGAACCAATCCATATTCTGACCTAAAAAATAAACAAAAATACAAATTTTATACGATACATACTAAAAAAACAACTCAAAGAAAGAGTTGTTTTTCAGAATAAATTTAGTTGTTCAAATTATTTAGCAAAAGCCACACTACGTCTTTCTCTGACAACCGTTACTTTAATTTGACCAGGGTATTCCATTTCCTGCTCGATTTTCTTACCAATATTAACTGCGATTTCATCTGCTGTGAAATCATCAACTGCCATTGGTTCAACAATAACTCTAATTTCACGACCTGCCTGGATAGCAAATGTTTTAGATACACCCTCGAAGCTTTGTGCAATTTCTTCAAGTTTTTGAAGACGTTTTACATAGTTCTCAAGTGATTCACGTCTTGCTCCTGGTCTTGCCCCACTAATACTATCGGCAGATTGAACGAGAACCGCTATTGGTGATTCCATTTCTATATCTTCATGGTGCGAACCGATTGCATTGCTTACAATTGGTTTTTCTTTATATTTTTTCGATAATTCATAACCTATTAATGCGTGCGGTGCAGTTTCGCCCTCTACCACTTTTCCAATATCATGCAATAGAGCAGCACGTTTTGCAGTGGTAATATCGACTCCAATTTCAGCTGCCATTATGCCGGCTAGAATTGAAACTTCAATCGAGTGATTAAGTAGGTTTTGCCCATAACTGGTTCTGTATTTCATACGACCGATGAGTTTTAAAAGCTCCTGGTGCATATTGTGTATTCCTAATTCCAAAATTGTTTGTTCGCCAATTTCAGATAAGTTACTTTCAAGTTCAACACGTACTTTTTCAACAACCTCTTCAATTCTTGTTGGGTGAATACGCCCATCAATCATTAGGCGTTCAAGAGCAATTTTTGCAACTTCACGTCTAAACGGATCAAAACCTGATATTACTACTGCTTCAGGAGTATCATCAATAATCAAATCAATTCCTGTAGCTGCTTCAAATGCACGAATATTTCGACCTTCCCGACCGATAATACGACCTTTCATTTCGTCGCTATCCAAGTTTACAACGGCAACCGTTGTTTCCGTACTGTGGTCTGAAGCTGAGCGTTGAATAGCCTGAACTACTACATTTTGTGCATCTTTCTTTGCTGAATGGCGGGCCTCTTCACGTATTTTATGAGAGATTGCTGCTGCATCATTCTTTGCTTCATTGGTCATTTGTTCAATCAATTTGGATTTTGCATCCTCTCTCGAAAGACCAGCAACTTTTTCTAATTCAGCCTTTTGTGCATTAATTAATCTGTCAATTTCCTTATTACGTTCTTCGATTTTTTTCTCTTTTTTCTTGAGGTCAGTATCGAATCCCATTAATTTTTGTTCTTTTTTTTGTATTAAATCTAAGTTTCTCTTGATACCTTCTTCACGTTCAGAAATTGATTTTTCCAAACTTTTAAGCTTTTGATTTCTCTTATTGCTTTCAGTATCAAATTCCATTTTACGTTTATGCCATTCTTCTTTTGCTTCGAGTACTTTCTCTTTTTTGATATTCTTTGCTTCGCTTTCAGCATCTTTAAGAATATTTTGAGCATCTACTTCTGCTCGCCTGAGTATTTCCTTTTGTCGGTTTTGGGAAACCAAGTGATTTACAATCGCTGCAGTTATAAAACCTAAAACACTAGTGACTATTATAGCCGTGATGGACATTGCTGTAGTCATTTGTAATTTATCTCCTAATATCTGATAGTTTAAAAATCACTAATGGCAATAAAAGAAATAAAAATCAATATGCCAAAGTGTAAAATAGTAATAAAAAAGCTGCAAGCACTATCGTCCGGGAATTGAAGAACCTCCCAGACACGGTGGGTGAACGCCCGACTGTTTCAAACTTCCCCTCAAAGGAGGCTTGTTTTCCGAACCGGAGACAATCTCCCTATATAGTAGTTATAGTTCTTATTATATAAAACGATAATACCTGCAGCCAAATATGCTGTGAAATTGATACTAAGTGTTAAAAAATATCTATATATTCTCCTCAACATTTAATGCTTTACGAAGGATTGAGTCAGTATTAATTACTTCTTTACTTAATTGTTTAAGTGCTAAATCCTTCTTATCAACTTCTTCGTAGATTTCACTTATCGAATTCAACGCAGCCAAGATTACTAATCTCTTGTAATCTGTATTTTTCCCATAATATTCGTATAATCGCTTAATACTTTCATCGAGAGTTTTGCCTGCTCTTTCCAAAAGTTTTGAATCTTCGGCATTAAAGGAAAATATATCACCACCTATTTCAATTTTTACTGATTCCATAACATTATATATGTTAAACTTCAGTCAAGTTACATTGACGAAATTTCTGATTAATTATTTTCAATAGTATTAATTAAATTTGTTATCCTATCAAGAAGTATGTTTTTTTCATTATTACGTTTCGTAATCTTATTGTGTTGTTGTTCTAAATTTATATTTAGAATTAGATTATCAATTTCATTTTTGAAATTGATATATTTAAGAGAATCTGAAACTTTTTTCCATTCAATAGTATGCTCTTTTTCAAAGGTCGCTGTTTCCAAAACCGCTGTAATATCTTCGATAATTTTCCTTATCTCTATTCGTATTAGTACGGTTTCAATATCTTTAGATTTAATCAGTTTCTTGAATACATCAATAACGAGGTGAGTATCTAAGGATTCTTTATGTGCAAGTTCAATAGAAGATACTGTCATTTCTAATTTCTCTATTTCCATTGCTGATGTATTTATTTTTTGATTTAGTTTAAAGATAGCTTCGTCTTTTTGAATCAATAGGCGGGATAGCATTTCGTAATCATTATTCAATTTGATTTTTGACTGAATTTTGTTATCCAAATCACCTTGAAGTTTGAAAATCTGTTTATCTAAATCGACTCTATCAAGTTTTAATCCATTGATTTCTTGTTCTTTATCTTCAATTTTTGAAGATAAAGACTGGTTGTTTTCTTGCAGATTTTCGTATTCATTTTTTGCTATTTCCAACTGCTTTTCTTTTGCAATATTGTCCTGAGTTAGTTTGGAAACCTCTTGGTTAATCTCTGAAATTTTAGACTCTTGTACTTCTAATTCAGAATATAGACTACTTATTTCAGTATTAGCATTCTCTAAAGTACTCTTGATTTGTTTGAATTCTGCAACTTTATTTTCTAATCCTTCTACTAAATCTTCAATAGTATTATCTTTGCTTTCACATGAGTTATTTAGTTGATTAATTTCACGTTCTAAGTTTGCAGTATCCTCTTGTAAATCAGATATTTGTACATCTTTATCATAAATGACAGATTTCATATCTATGATAATATTATTTTTTTCCTGAAGCTGTAATTTGACATTTTCAATTAATTCATCTTTTTCAATTAATGCCTGCTCCAACGAAGAAAAGTTATGGTTAATTGAATTTAGTTTCGTGTTTTCTTTTTCCAACTTCAATATTTCAGATTGAAGGTTAGCAACGATAGATTTTGCTTTTCGCATATCGTTACTTTTTTCGATTAATTCCTTATTTTTATTGGCAATATCGTCTGACATGAAATGAAAACGCTTAACTTCATCTTTGAGTTGTTTATTTTCGGAGGTTAAATTATTAATTTTTAAGGAATTATCCGATTGCTGAGCTTTCATGATTTCAAATTCAGAACGGATGATTTCAAGATTTTTTACTTGATCTTTTAAATTTAGATTTTGGGTTTCTAATTCCTTCAATCTTGCAGAACTTGATTCTATGTTTAACTCTTGATTTTGAATTATATTAGAATTTTTTTCGAGGGTTCCGATGTATTCCGATTGCTTTTCTTTCAAATCGGAGAGTTCAAGTGATTGATTTTGTATGATTTTAGCAGCATCATCGAGTTGTTGAGTCAATTTTGTGATATTTATCTTATCTTCAGTTGATGACTGTGAAAGTTCATCAAACTGTTTATATAAGGTTTCTAACTGATTACGCTTTAAAGTATATGCTTCTTCTGTTTTTTTCAACTCATTGGATTGAGCATAGAGCTTTTCTCTTAATGAATCGGCAGATTGACGATACATATCTGTCGATTCAGCAAGTTCTTTAAATTTATCAGCTATTTGCTGGGCTGTGCTAATTAAATCAGGAAGTTGATTATCCATAATACTATATCTGCTAAAAATCAAGAATTATTTTAATTAGATGTCCAACACTTTAGAATAGAAGTATTGGACATCTAAGAGAGTTTATAGTAATCTTAGCTTTTCGCTTTGATAACTTCTTCGGGGGCTTGTACCAATTCTACCAATACGCCTTCTGAGCATAGAGGGAAATCTTCGTTCCCTTTAGGGTGAATGAAGCATACATCAAATCCAGATGCACCTGGACGGATACCACCCGGAGTGAAACGAACGCCTTGTTCTTGAAGCCATGCTACAGCTTTTGGAAGGTCGTCAATCCACAAACCGATATGATTTAATTGTGGTTTGTGTACTGCCGGTTTTTTATTAATATCAAGAGGTTGCATTATATCAACTTCCACTGCGTGAGGTCCTTCGCCGATGCTTAATACATCTTCATCAACGTTTTCTTTTTCACTTTGGAATGATTTTTCTATTGACAATCCCATGATGTCAACCCAAAACTTTTTTAAACGGTCTTTACTTTCGCCACCGATGGCTACTTGTTGTATTCCCAATACTTTGAATGGTCTCATTTTAATAACCTTACTTATTTAATAAAACAAACTAAAATACATAAGCAAAATTACAAAAAAAATTCCACAAAGTCTAAACAATTTTTCAACAATCAGTATTATTTTTTCACAGGGGAGGATAATATTTTTATCGAATGATTATCTGCATCTACTTCTACTTGTGCTAACTCCGGTAAAGTCAGTTGGTTAGGGGTATGTCCGAACAGAAGACCATAAAATGCAGGAACACCAAGAGGGGTGATATAAAAATCTAAGACCTCTCCCAATGTTTTGTCCCATGTTGATGCTCCGCCTGTGCAATCTTCGCATAGACCAAAAACTAATCCTTTGATGTTGTCCAGCTTTCCTGCTAATTCTAATTGACTTAGCATGCGGTCTATACTATACGGTTTTTCTCCTACATCTTCCAAAAATAGGATTTTGTTATCGGTTTCAATTTCATAAGGAGTACCAATCAAAGCAGATACTAAGGATAAATTTCCTCCTATCAACTGCCCTGATACAGTTCCAGAGTTTATCGTCAATGGAAGTAATTTTTGTCTTATACCGATTTTTTTAATTGGATTTTTCAGTTCAAGAGGATAGTTGGTTTCTCCGAAAATCATATCTCGAAAATGCTCTGCTGTGAAATCAGTAAATGATGATTTCATCACAGGAGAATGAAATGTAAGCAGATTAGAATTTTGGTTTATCGCAATATGCAGAGCGGTAATATCACTATATCCTGCAAAAATTTTTGGATTCTTACGAATAATATCATAATCAAGCAGTTTCAAAATTTGCTGGCTACCGTAACCGCCTCTTACACAAAAAATTGCTTTGATTTCAGGATTAGTGAACATATTCATTAATTCTTTTGCACGTATATCAGGAGTTCTGGTTTTGTATCCAAATCCTTCTCTTAGGGAATTAGGGAATACACCTTTAACTTCTAACCAATTTAGAACTTCCTTAATTTTAGCGATTGATTCTAAATCCTGTGCATTTGTTCCTGGGGCAACAATTCCCACTTTATCACCTTTTTTTAAGGCTTTCGGTCTAATTAGTTTGGTATGCTTGTTTGTAGATTTTGAAACATGGGGGAGGGCTTTTTTCGGTTCAGCAGTAATATTCGTGCAAGATGCTAATTGAATGCCAATAGCACCGACTATTGCAGATTTGATTAGATTTCTTCTGTTCATTTTTTACTCCAATTCAGCGATTTTTTCTTCGGCTTCTTCCCACTCTGACATAATTAGTTCTAATTCAGATTGCTTTTCTTCATATTCTTTTTGAATTGCAGTAGCATCATTGCGTCCGAAAAAGTCAGCATCTGTGAACATATTTTCTATATCGGCTATTCGAGCTTCTAAATTTTCGATAGAGTCTTCACATTGGGTTATGATTTTTTTCAATCTATTTTTTTCTTTGTTATTATCTTTTCGTTGCTGTCGGTCTAATTGGTTTTTGGACTTGGTAGTGGCTTCTTTAGTTTTTGATTTTGCTTTATTAGCTTCTAATTCTGCAAAACTATCTAATTGTACTTTGCGGAGATAATCATTAATTGTGCCTTCATAAGTTCTAATGGTTTTATTTTTAAACTCAATAGTCTTGGTTGTTAGACCTTCCAAAAATTCCCTATCGTGCGAAACTATTATTACTGCACCCGTATAATTATTTAACGCTCGTTTCAATACGTCTTTTGAAAGCATATCCAAGTGATTTGTAGGTTCATCGAGTACGAGGAGATTCGACGGTTCCAAAATCAATTTTGCAAGAGCAAGGCGGGATTTTTCCCCACCTGATAATACTTTAACTTTCTTATCTTGAGAATCTCCGCTAAATAGAAAAGCTCCGAGAATATTTCGTACTCTTGACCTCATATCTCCGACAGCAGCGTCGTCTATGGTTTGAAAAACAGTTTTGTCTCCAGTCAGTTCATCTGCCTGATGTTGAGCGAAGTAGCTGATTTGCATATTATGACCGATTTTCTTTTCACCTTCGTAATCGTCAATGAGACCTGCAATTATTTTTGAAAGGGTAGATTTCCCTTCTCCATTTTTACCAACGAATGCAATCCTATCTCCACGTTCTACTGCAAAATCAATGTTTTTCAGAACCTCTTTATTCCCGTATGATTTGGATAAACCAAGCAAATCCATTATTGTCCTGCCAGCTCTCTCTGCTTCGGGAAATGTCAGGTTCATTGCCTTGATTTCTTCCTCGTCTAATTCTATTCTGTCAATCTTTTCTAACTGCTTGATTTTTGACTGTACACGTGTAGCAAGTGTTGATTTGGAACGAAAACGTTCGATAAATCTTTCCTGTTGTGCTATTTGGCGTTGTTGGTTTTTGAATGCGTTTAATTGCTGTTCTTGCTGTTCTTCGCGTACACTTATAAATTTAGTATATGGTAAATCCATATCGTAAGTTTTACCGTTTACAATTTCAATAGTTCGGTTTGTGATATTATCCAAAAATCTTCTATCATGGGATACTATTATGACAGCCCCCTCGTATGTTTTCAAAAACCCCTCAACCCACAGAATAGATTCAATATCAAGGTGGTTTGTAGGCTCATCAAGTAGGATAATATCAGGTCTTTGGAGTAGAACCTTTGCCAATTCCACACGCATTTGCCAACCACCACTAAATGTATCAATCGTATTTTGAAACTCGTTTCGGTTGAATCCTAACCCTGATAAAGTTCGTTCGATTACTGCATCAATCGAGTGTCCTCCGAGCAAGAAAAATCTGTCTGTATCATGAGCCAGACGTTCTGTTAGCTTTTGATATTCTTTGCTTTCGTAGTCTTCACGAATTTCGATTGCGTTTGTTAAGTCATCAATAGATTTCTCTAAGTTATTCAGTTCGATCAATGATGATTTTACTTCATCAAATATAGTTTTAACAGAGTCAATTTTTATCTCTTGGGGAAGATAACCTAATGTATAATCTTTGGGTTTTGATACACTACCTTCTTCGACCCCCTGTTCTCCTGCGATAATTTTCAAGAGAGTTGTTTTGCCTGCTCCATTTCTACCGATCAGTCCAATTCTATTGCCATGACTAACCGCGAAAGAAACATTATCGAACAGATAACGTCCCCCGAATTGAATTGAAATGTTATTTACGGTTAGCAACTTATTATGTTATTTTTAATTTGAAATATCCTCGTTTCCGAGATTAGATATATTATTTATTTCATCACGTATTTGAGCAGCCCTTTCGTAATCTTCGTTTTCTATTGCGATAGAGAGTTCCTCGTTTAATGAGTCTATTTTTGACTTTTGCGGTCTTTCATTTCTACCTAATCCACCAAAATTTGTATTTTGGCGACTTTTGAACTCCTCTTCAGATTCCAAATCTTCCGGGTGAGGTATGATAGCAGTTTCTTCTAAAATATCCTCTCGAATAAAAATTGGAGCTCCAAACCTTACTGCAACAGCAATCGCATCACTTGGACGGGCATCAATTTCAAAACCTACTGAGTCTAAAACTATTTGTGAATAGAAAGTACCTTCATGTAAATCATTTATATACACTTCGGAAACGCTTGCTCCAAACTTATCAATCAGGTTTTTAAATAAATCGTGAGTCATCGGACGTGGAGGTCTAACGCCTTCTAATTCCAATGCAATAGCTTGAGCTTCGAATGCACCGATAACAATCGGTATTCTGCGTTTTCCTTCTGCTTCATTCAATAATAGAGCGTAGGCACTATTTCCGGCTTGCGTTGTAGATAAGCCTACTATTTCGAGTGCAACTTTATTCATTATTACTCTTTAACTCCAAAAAAATATTCGTAGAAATATAACGACGGTGAGAGTATGATTATATTTTCTAAAAGATACTCCCCTGCTTATGACCCAAGATTTTGGCTATAATAGTTTCATCTGAACGAACAATTTCAATGTCTTTAAATTTCGTCAAAGATTGTTTTACTGAAATAGGTTTTCCTTTTACTTTCAATAGGGCATATCCTTTTCTTAGAGGGGCTTGCGGGTCGAGTGCATATATATTATTTGATAATCCATCAATTTTGATTTTCAAATGATTTAATCTATTATTAATAATTCTTTGATTTGTACTTTCTGAATCGTCTAACCTTTGGCTTAAATAATTAATTTTTTCCATTAACCTACGGTAGCTTCTTTCTTGCAAATTGTCATCTAAATCCTCTTTCATCAACTCAATTTTTCTCATTGTATCAGAGAATAATGTATCTCTCGAATTATCAAGGTAATCAAGGAGGTATTCGGAAGTATAGTTTGTAACAATTTCAGCTGCTGCTGTCGGAGTCGCTGCTCTGTAATCAGCTGTGAAATCAGAGATAGTAAAATCTGTTTCATGTCCGACGGCAGATACGATTGGTTTTTCGGAAGTCATAATTGCATCAGCAGTAATTTCTTCATTGAAGCACCATAAATCTTCCAATGAACCGCCACCACGACCGATGATAATAACTTCCACATCAGATTTATTTAATTCTTCAATCGCTTTGACAATATCTTCTGCTGCTCCGGGGCCTTGGACTAAGGTTGGACGAAAATATATTTCTGCGGCTTTATAACGACGCTCTATTGTTGAAAAAATATCCCGAACTGCTGCTCCTGTAGGTGAAGTAGCAACACCAATTTTTTGCGGAAAACGGGGGAGAGCTTGTTTTCTTTCTTGGTCAAAATAACCTTTTTCTGAAAGTTTTTTCTTGAGTGCTTCGAATGCTATATAAAGATTTCCTTGACCGACTGGTATCATTTCTTCTACATCTATCTGGTAGCGTCCCTGAGGAGGATAGAGAGTGATACTACCTTTTGCAATTACTTTCATTCCATCTTCAGGTTCAAAACTCAATCTTGGGCGGTATCGCCACATCACCGCTCCAATGGCAGCACCGGAATCTTTCAAAGTGAAATACTTATGTCCCGAAGAATGTGCTTTGTAATTGGAAATTTCACCTTCTAAACTTATATCATCAAAATCTTCTTCAAGTAAAATTTTTATTTCTCTGGTCAGGTCGCTAACACTTATTATTTTGTCATCATTCATATTTTCCTTAAAGCCAATATCTCAAAGTTCAAAAATAGCAAAAAGAAATTGATAATCCAATGATTATTGAAATAAGTACAGGTTTGATCAGGTATATTTCAAAAAAATACTATTATAAATTTATGGTAGTTTTCCACATTTTTTTGTTGATTGAAAAAATAACCTTAATTTTGTGCTTTATTTTAAGCTCGGATGGCGGAATTGGTAGACGCTCAGGACTTAAAATCCTGTGGACAGTGATGTCCGTGTGGGTTCGATTCCCACTCCGAGTACGACACAACTATTATTAAATCCATAATTATTAACGAGTGGTAGATTTTTTATTTCTATATGCTCCTATTGAAAGAAAATTTCGGAACCCAAGTTTGACCTCCTAACTATTTATTGTTATTTTCGTTTAAATAGATTGTGCATTACATTAAAAAGTAGATGCAAAATTCCAGTTAATGAATAGGTAGCAAATGATTTAGGAAAATGTAAATGATTTTTAAAATAGCTTACGAACTTAACATTAATGTAGAAAAAAAATATTTAGAAGATATTTCCAATATCCTCGGTATTAATAGTATGGATAAAGATAATTGGTGTTATAGATACATATTAGATAACTCAAAACCATATCGTAATGTTGTGCAAGAATTTCTTGATATTCTGCAGGGGAAATTTGAAAAGCTTGAAATGTATGGAGTTAAACGAAGTGATATTACGATTTGGCAAATTTGCGATTACACAGATCAATGCAACATGGAATTTGATCCGCATATTTTAAAAGAACTAGGTAATTCTGGTATTAAACTATGTATCAGTTGTTACAATTACACAGGTGAAAATCCACTAGTTGGGACTTTGTATTAGTACCAAGCATACCTTCGGCTCTATTTGAATATTTGATATTTACGTGATAGTTTTTACCCAATTTGGATTGGGGCGTTTGATGTTAATTTCATTGGAAGTATTACTATACCAAGGTAAACTTATGTTTAGATTGTATTGTTACGTAGCGTTAATCATTATAACAACAAGTTGTTCAGATTTAATTTCAAATTATCCAGATTTAGGACAAGGATATAGGTTTGTCCATGAAGGCAAATATGGCTTGTCTATAGTAAATAAAAAAAATACAATAATTATTCAACAACATGTTATAGACTATGAATATGATTCTATTTTTGTTTTAGTTGCTCACCGTCCAGTTAATAGTATTTTAGGAAGAGATACTATGACCTATTCAGAATTCAATCAAGCATTCAGAAGTAGTAGTTTTAAGCAATATTGGATAATTGATAAAACAAAACCTTGTAATAACATTGGATTTGATAGTATAAACCAATTTGCCAAATATTCTAATGTTTATGGGCCTTATTCAAAGAATGAATTTACGTTAAAACGCAATTTTTTAGGAGTTTCTGAAAAATTACAATTGGAGTAACAATAGTGATAATTATATTCACAATACCGAAGCGTTTATTTCGTATGATAGATGTAGTTATTGCTTCGGTAATCCTATGAAGTGGATTGACCCGAGTGGCGAAGATCCTGATGAATATGGAAATTATTGGAGTGATACGATTACAGTAACTGCAAATAGATACAATAAGCGGTCAGGGTTTAATAAAGTAAGATATAGACCTCAACAGGAGTTTCCAAGTAGTGGAGACGTAGAACCACTCGTTCGTGATTGGGATGAATTGTTCCGTGAAGCGTTTCCACTGCTTATAGGATATAATCGAGATAACTTTGAAATGACAGTTTATAATCCATTCGAAGACTCTGAAAATCTTATTGCGAAGACTATAGAGGGGGCTATTTATGGAGATTATGGTGGAGTAACCCACTATATCCCTGATTTAAATAATTTTGTGATTGATAAACATTATTCTACTCAGTATAGTGCAGATTTCAATACTGTTACTAGAACAGAAGAAAGTTATGTCCGAATTGAGTATAATCATAATGCTAATTACTATACTAATTCATATATGCAAAATGATTATTATGAATATTACTCTTATTCGGAAACGACCACATCAATAGATTATTATAGGAATCAGACGTATCTGATGCCGACACAGGGAATACCTGATTGGATAGATAAGACAAACACCGGTATTGGGGCATTTAATTTATCCAATGGCGTTAAAACTGAATTAATCGAATTGGCAGGCAGAACTACACCTTTGGGACACCCAACTGCACAGTACCTAAGATATGCAAAAGGATTAGGTTATTTGGGAGCAGGGGTATCATCAGTTTATTATATTGCTAATGCGGGAGTCTATTATAAAAATGGAGGCACCGATTGGCAAGTTGGCATCAAAGCAGGACTATATGTAATTATGATTGGCGTTGGTTGTGTTGGACCAATTGGATTTGGAATAAGTAGTGTGTATTTTATAATAGATGCGGCTGGAGGATTTGGTGATTTTGGAAAAGTAAAACCTTAAAGGAAGTGAAATGAAATTTTTAGAATATTTATACTGCAAGTATTATAGGTTTCAAGTTAAAGTAGGTAATCAGGATATTGCTCCATTTAGTGCTATGTTTATAATTGCATTTACCTTTATATTGTACTATTTTAGTATGTTCTTTTTTTTGATTCTTTTTGTACCTCAAGGAATACTAAGTACAAAGTTTTTTGTTTGTATATCAATTTTTCTGTTTTTATTTCTAATTATTTTGCTTTATTTATTATTAGTTCATAAGGGAAAGTATAAGAAAATATTAAAAAAGTATGAGAAAGAATTAAAAGGAAAGAAAAGGCTTGGAGCTATATTATTTCCCTTAATAGCTTTCGTATTGTTTAACATTGGCTGGATATTAAAAATGTTACAAAATCAAGGACGATTTTGAAACTGTAAGTATAGTGTATTACATAGACGGAGCTGCAGGTTTAATCGGAATTACGGCTGGTGTAGGGGTATTATTGGTATCGAATCCCATTGGATGGGGAGTTTGTCTAGGAGCTTCAGCAGTTACTTCGATATATTTTATTGGAAGAGCAATATATGATTTTAGTAAATAATGAGGATACTATGATAAATTTACATGATAAAATAATTGTGGATATGATTAAACAGGCAGAAAAAGCAGATAGAATTAGAAGTATCAAAGCAATTTTGTTATTAACATTATTTTTTATTTCCTTCATGGATGGAGTTATTATATATTCGATACTGCTATGGAGCAATGTACTATTGTCTAAAATAGGATATACTAATGTAAAATTACTTTATTTTGTTCCCATTAATATATTCCCTGGTACATACGTAGATGATAGAATTTCAGGAGTAATAACAATGCTTGTACCTTTTCTTATCAGTAATTATTTTTTTATTTTTTATAAAAAAAGATACATAAAGATTTTAGAAAGATATGAATATAAAAAAGGATACTATATTTTGTTTT